>Ga0325402_1000395_pt1 | contig 29556 bp, 13 predicted proteins | sample PopdelMetagenome_22_FD_207212 | JGI IMG/M metagenome (GOLD analysis project Ga0325402, IMG submission 207212) | Populus deltoides microbial communities from Bellville, Georgia, United States - Xylem-PdKOR-R3 | ecosystem: Host-associated > Plants > Phyllosphere > Stem > Wood/Secondary xylem... | reverse complement strand
CTAGGAAACACCGTAGAGACCTTGTTAAACCAATTCATGACCACGAAAACATAAAAAACCACCCTAAAACCCGAAATCCACCCAAAACCAAAAAACTTCTTGAGCATATGTTTAATTTTTTAGGTGTTTTCAAGGTGAAAAACACGTAATCTTAACTCCTTTCATTATATGAAATCATTTGACACACAAAACAACCATTTTGATGGCCAGATTTCTCATTAACGGACACTTTTTATCTCAAAGCCAAAATTCAACAATCTCCTTTCACTCCCCCAATTAAAAAAGGACTAAACAATGATTAAACTGAAAATTGATACCAAAATTAAATTTTATAAAATTTAAGGGATCGGTCACCTAATATATGAAAAGATGGGGACTCCAATGAATTTTTGACTGAAATTTTCAATCCATCTTTCTTTCAATTCAACCATCCCTTGAAAAAAAATACATGCAATTTGACTCTAATTTGATTTTAAAATGACTTAATTGTGCAAAGAAAAAACAAATTTAAGAACTAACTTAAAGTTTTTTTTTTTTAAATTGCATTATTATAATCAACAATAAAATGTAAAAGAGTGAAGAGTGTTTATATAAATAGTAAAAATATCACACATTTTAGCTTTATGTACTAGTTACATGACTCGCGTGATGTCGCGGGTCAATTTTTTTGCATAAAAAATATTAAAAAAAGCTAAGATCTAAAAGTATTAGGTCTTTCTGCAAAACTATACTTAAGAGTCTTGGGTTTGGCTGCAACGCCTGACTTAAGAGTAATATTTATAATATTAATAATAACATTAAACTTGCATGACACAAGTTTAAGTGACTTTGGCTGCAATACCAGACCCAATAGCCTTGGATGTGGGTCTGGCTGCAAGGTCGTGTAATAAAAGTGTGATAATTAAATAAATTAATTAGAAAAAAACAAAGAAAAAAAACCAACAAAAAGAAAAAAAATCTGAATTTACCGGGTTAACCCTTCAAAACAGGTTAACTCGTCAAATCTTAGATTTATATCATGAAAGTTTGATAACTAAATAGAAAAAAAAATTGACGGGTTACCCAGAATTAATTGGGCTAACCTGTCAAACCCGAAATCCGTGTCATGAAAGTTTGATAACTAAATAGAAAAAAATTGAACATTAACAAACTAAATTAAAAAAAAATTAATTAAAAAGAAAAAAAACCAAAATAAACAAAAGGCATTAGCCTTTTCACTGTGGACTGTACTGTGCAGTCCACAGTCAAATACATAAAAACAGCAAAAAAGCAAAAAGAAAAAAAATTTCTCTAATTTGCCAAACCTAAGATAACTAAATAGAAAAAAGGCATCAACTAATAACTAAATAGAAAAAAAAATTCATATTAATGAACTAAATTAAATAAAAAAATATTAATTCAAAAGGAAAAATATTAGGAAAAAAAACTTATAATAAGAAAGAAACTAATGAAGAAAAAGAAAAAAAATAAATTAATTGGGTTAACCCGTCAAACCTAAGATTTGTGTCATGAAAGTTTGATAACTAAATAGAAAAACATTTAATATCAACAAACTAAATAAAAAAATTAATTAAAAAAAAGAGATATCAGCCTTTTCACCGTAGACTGCACTATGCAGTCCACGGTCAAAGGCATAAAAAGAAAAAAAAAGCAAAAAAAAATTAAAGGCATCAGTCTTTTCACTGTAGACTGCATACAATATTAAAAGATGAAATCAGAAGAAAAAAAACTAATGAGGAAAAAGAAAAAAATCTAAATCAATTGGATTAACCCATCAAATCAAGTCAACCTGTCAAATCTGGGATTCGTGTCATAAAAGTGTGATAACAAAATAGAAAGAAGATTTAATATGAATGAAATAAATTTAAAAAAAAAACAATTAATTAAAAAGAAAAAAGCAAAGAGAAAAAAACCTACAGGAAGAAAAAAAACTAATGAAGAAAAAGAAAAAAAAATCTGAATCAACGGAGGTAAACCATTAAATCTGGGATCCATGTCATGAAAACCTGATAATTAAATAGAAAAAAATTAATATTAAGAAACTATAGAAAAAAATAAATAAACTAAAGACATAAGCTTTTTCACTATGGACTGCACCGTGCAGTCCACAGTAAAAGGCTTAAAAAAGAAAAGAAAAGGGAAAAAAAACAAAGGCATATGCCACAGGTTAATTTTTTTTTCTTGCATAAAAAATATCAAAAAATGCTAAGATCTAAAAATGTTAAGTCTTTCTGCAAAGATATACCTAAAAGCCTTGGGTATATCTTTGCAGAAAAAGAAAAAAATCTGAATTAATTGGGTTAACCCTTCAAACCAGGTTAACCCATGAAACCTGGAATTCGCGTCATGAAAGTTTGATAACTAAAAAGAAAAAAAGACTGACGAGTTTACCCAGAATTAACTAGGTTAACCTGTCAAATCAAGTTAACCTGTCAAGTCCGGGATACGTGTCATGAAAGTCTAATAATTAAATAGAAAGAAATTTAATATTAACAAACTAAACTAAACGAAAAAAAATTAATTAAAAGAAAAAAAATTCCGGGTTAACTCGTCAAATCAGGTTAACCCATCAAACTCATGATCCGTGTCATGAAAGTCTGATAACTAAATAAAAAAATTAACATTAACAAACTAAATTAAACAAAAAAAATTTATTAAAAGAAAAAAGACAAAAAAATTAAAATACTATGGATTACTGCGATATTTTTCCATATAGTTTTTCTATTTTATTTTTCAAAATTATATTTGTCAATTTTTTTTGTGATAATTAAATAGATTAAGTAAAAATAAAAAAACGAATAAGAAAAAAAAACTAATGATGAAAAAGAAAAAAAATCTGAATTAACTGGGTTAACCCTTCAAACCAGGTTAACTCTTGAAACCTGGGATTCGCGTCATGAAAGTTTGATAACTAAATAGAAAAAAACTGATGGGTTTACCCATAATTAACTAGGTTAGCTCGTCAAATCAAGTTAATCTGTCAAGCCCGGGATATGTGTTATGAAAGTGATAATTATATAGAAACAAATTTAATATTAACAAACTAAACTAAACGAAAAAAAATTAATTAAAAGGAAAAAAAATTCCGGGTTAACTCGTCAAACCAGGTTAACCCATCAAATTCAGGATCCGTGTCATGAAAGTCTGATAACTAAATAAAAAAATTTAACATTAACAAACTAAATTAAACAAAAAAAATTCATTAAAAGAAAAAAAACAAAAAAAATTAAAAAAAAAACAGCTCAGCGTTTCATTTACTTTTTAGTATATGTTATAGTATAATATATTAACAATGGGGCAAGTCTAAAAGGCATGGGGGCGTGAGAAAAGCTACAGTATTTTCCTCTGTTTTTTAAAGCATTGTTAATAAAATATATAATATATAATATTTTAAATTTTAAAATTATATATATATATATATATATATATATATATATATATATATATATATATATATATATATAAAACATACTCTAAATTGTATTGGGGAATCACTGTTCCCATACCTAAATCACTGTGAATTACAACAGTAATTCACAGAGATTCTTCCCCTTCTTTTTTTTTCCTAACTTTTTCCTTTTTCTTTTTTTTTGTTTTTTTTTTCAAAATTACTTTTTTTTTCAACTTTCCTAATTTTTCTTTTTTTTTTCATTTGTTTTTTTTTCCAAAATTATTTTTGTTGATTTTACTTTTTAAATATTGACCTGGTTAAAATTTTTGCTTTGTAATTTTTTTCTTTAAAATACTGTGGATTGCTGCGATATTTTTCCATATAGTTTTTCTATTTTATTTTTTTTTATTTTTAAAATTATATTTGTCAATTTTTTTTTAATATGGAGCTGAGTGAGAATTTAGTTTTGTAATTTTTTTCTTTAAAACATTGTTGATTCCTACAGTGTTTCTCCGCATGGTTTTTTTTATGATTTTCTCCGAAATTATCTTATTTTATTTTATTTTTTAATATTGAGCTGGTTAAAAATTACAGTTACAATATGTGAGGAAAGCACTGTAACTTTCCTCGAAAATTACTGTTGATTGCTACAGTGTTTTTTCCCACATGGTTTTTTTTTCTGTTTTTGTTATGTTTTTCCCTAAAATTATCTTTGTTAATTTTATTTTTTAAATATTAAGCTGGTTAAGAATTGCAATTACAAGTAAATACAAGTTTTTCCTCACAAAACACTATGGATTGATACAATTTTTCCACACATGGTTTTTTTCCAGTTTCTTTTGTGTTTTCTTTTTCTGTAATATTTTTTTTCAAAATTATCTTCGTCTATTTTTTTTAAATATTGAGTTGGTTAAAATTTAACTTTATAATAAAGCTTAATCATGTGGGGAAAGCATTGTAGCTTTGCTCATAAAACATTGTGGATTGCTACAGTGTCTCTCCGCATGGTTTTTTTTGTTATAATTTTTTTCAAATTATCTTTTTTAATTTTATTTTTTTAATATTGAGTTGTTTGTGAATTACAATTACAAGTCATTACAAATAAGACTAAATCATGTGGGGAAGCACTGTAGCTTTCATTACAAAACACTGTGAATTGCTACAGTGTTTCCAACATGATTTTTTTTCCTTTTTTTGGTGCTTGTTTTGTTATTTTTTTTCTAAAATTGTCTCTGTTCATTTTTTTAAATATTGATCTAATTAAGAATTTAGTTTGTAATTTTTTTTCTTTAAAACACTGTGAATTGTTGCAGTGTTTTCCCATGTGATTTTTTTATGATTTTTTCCAAAATTATCTTTGTCGATATTTTTTTGAATATTGAGTTGGTTAAGAATTATAATTACAATAAAGTTAAATCATATGAGGAAAGCGTTGTTGTTTTTCTCACAAAACATTGTGGATTGCTATAATATTTCTCTAAATGGTTTTTTATTTTATTTTATTAGGAAAAACGCTATAGTTTTCCTCACAAAACATTGCCAATTGCTGCAATATTTTTTCCCATGGGTTTTTTTTCTTCCAAAATTATCTTTGTTGGTTTTTTTTTTAAATATTAAGTTGGTAGAGAATTTAGCTTTGCAATTTTTTTTTGCTTTTTATTAGCTGAAAAGGTAAATCATGTGGCAAAAACACTGTATCTTTCCTCACAAAATATATATACACGAGATGACATACCCGCGCGCTGCCGCGAGCTTATAAAACAAATGCACTTGATTGTGTTATAATTGTGAACCAGTGCTAGATAATTAATAGAAATTAAAGGTATGATGGAGTAAATATTTCATGACGGAAAAAAAGTTGTGTTGGTAATCAAAAACTTAGAGACTAAACAAAATGATTTGTAGCAATCTACAGTATTTTGTGAGGAAAGATATAGTGATTTCACCACATGATTTAGCTTTTCAGTTAATAAAAAGAAAAAAAAATTACAAAGCTAAATTCTCTACCAACTTAATATTTTTTTAAAAAAACCAACAAAGATAATTTTGGAAGGAAAAAAACCCATGAGAAAAAATATTGCAGCAATTGAAAATGTTTTGTGAGGAAAACTATAGTGCTTTTCCCAATAAAATAAACTAAAAAACCATTTAGAGAAATATTGTAGCAATCCACAGTGTTTTGTGAGAAAAACTACAACGCTTTCCTCATATGATTTAGCTTTATTGTAATTATAATTCTTAACCAACTCAATATTAAAAAAAAAGATCAACAAAGATAATTTTAGAAAAAATCCTAAAAAAACCATATGGGAAAACACTGCAACAATTCACAGTGTTTTAAAGAAAAAAATTACAAAGCTAAATTCTTAATTAGCTCAATATTAAAAAAAATAAAATTAACAGAGATAATTTTAGAAAAAAAATAACAAAACAAGCACAAAAAAAAAGAAAAAAAAATCATGTTGGAAACACTGTAGAAATTCACAGTGTTTTGTGATGAAAGCTACAGTGTTTCCCCATATGATTTAGCCTTTTTTGTAATGACTTGTAATTGTAATTCACAAACAACTTAATATTAAAAAAATAAAATGAAAAAAGATAATTTGAAAAAAATTATAACAAAAAAAAACCATGCGGAAAGACTGTAGCAATCCATAATGTTTTATGAGCAAAGATACAATGCTTTCCCCATATAATTAAGCTTTATTACAAAGTTCAATTCTAACTAACTCAATATTAAAAAAAAATACAATCGACGAAGATGATTTTGGAAAAAAATATTACAAAAAAAGAAAACACAAAAGAAACTGGAAAAAATCATGTGAGGAAAAACTATATCAATCCATAGTGTTTTGTGAGGAAAAACTTGTATTTACTTGTAACTGTAATTCTTAACCAGCTTAATATTTAAAAAATAAAATTGACAAAGATAATTTTAGGGAAAAACATAACAAAAACAGAAAAAAATCATGTGGGAAAAAACACTGTAGCAATCAACAGTAATTTTCGAGGAAAGTTACAGCGCTTTCCTCACATATTGTAATTGTAATTTTTAACCGGCTCAATATTAAAAAATAAAATAAAAAAAGATAATTTCGGAGAAAATCATAAAAAACCATGCGGAGAAACACTGTAGCAATCAATAATGTTTTAAAGAAAAAAATTACAAAACTAGATTTTCAATCAACTCAATATTAAAAAAAATCGACAAACATAATTTTAAAAAATAAAGAAATAAAATAGAAAAACTATGTGGAAAAAAATCGCAGCAATTCACAGTATTTTAAAGAAAAAAATTACAAAGCAAAAATTTTAACCAAGTTAATATTTAAAAAGTAAAATCAATAAAAATAATTTTGAAAAAAAAATAAATGAAAAAATAAGAAAAAAATAAGAAAGTTGAAAAAAAAATAATTAAAAAATTGTGAATTACAAGAGTAATTTATGGTGATTTTTTTTTTGTTAATTTGTTTTAAAAAAATTAACAAAAAAAAATCACCATAAATCCACAGTTATTCGTGTGTGTGGGGTGCGCTGTAATATATATATATATATATATATTGCAACAGATGCCCTGAAACCAGAAACCAGAATAATAAGAAAAATGGAACGCCAATTGTCAAAGTGATGAAGTGGCAATGTTCTTGTCCCCTGCTACCGATCGCAAAACCGATTACCTTAGCTCACGAGGAGAAGGTCTTGTAAACAAAAATACAGCGCCGCTTCAGCCGCTCTTACTATTAAAACCCTCCACCACGCTCCGCCGGAACATCCAACTCTTTCACCGCGCCAATCAATCACATCCACTCGGTCTGCTTTGAGTTCGTTTAAGCGGCTGATGAAGCAGAGGATCCTCTGCTCTCGCATTTTCACTCTCCCTTTTTATTCTACAAACTTCATTCCTGTTCGAGCCTCCATATCCATAGCTCGCCTTTTCACTCTCCCTTCCCATTCTCTTTCTCACCCCAATATAATCATGCCTCAGGTACACACAAATCCCAATTCTATAATAATTGATATTGTTTTGTTTATACTTGTTGGATGAATTGGGGTTTTTGCAGAGAGGACAACAAAATTGTAAAGCCGAGGCAGATACCGATAAGGCGGCTTCTTCTTCATCGATGCCAAGTGCGGTGGCTGAAGCAGTCACTAACAGAATTGGTGGGTTGAGTATAATAGCTGAAAACGAAGTACATAAAACTATTTCGAAGCCTAAGTCTTATCAAACAATTGCCAATGCTGATGTTGAAAATGTGTCCGAAACAACTCCAAAAAGCAGTGCAAGTTTGAGCAAAATATTCAAGGGTAATTTGTTGGAGAATTTTACAGTGGACGATTCGACCTATTCCCTTGCTCAAATAAGAGCCACTTTCTATCCTAAATTTGAAAATGAAAAGTCTGATCAAGAGGTACTCTTGCTGATTTCTCTCTTTTGATTCTTTGTTTTCATTTTTTTTATGATTTAGATAATTTGTTGCTTGTTCGTCGCAGCTTTAACCAATTTATTTCTTCCACTTTGATATGCGCAGATTAGGGCCAGGATGATAGAGGTGGTGTCTAAAGGGTTGGGAACCTTGGAGGTAAAGGGTCTGTAAAACCTTTGTATTAAAAAGCTGTTGACTTTACACGCTATTTGCTGCCTCTTTTGTCTGTTTTAGCAAAACCCACAAAACCCACACATTATGGAATTGACAACATTCGGCACTTTGGACTGGTCATGAAGTGAAAATCCTTAAAACTACAGTTAGATTTTTCCAGTCTTTCGTAGATATTATCTTAATCCAGAATTTTGGCTTATTGTTCTTCGGATGTTTTCTTCTAGTTTAGTGATATGCTTGACTGCTTGGCTTTGTTAGTAATGGCCTTTTCCACAGGTAACTCTTAAACATTCTGGGTCACTTTTTATGTATGCGGGTCATGAAGGTGGAGCGTATGCCAAAAATAGCTTTGGGAATGTGTATGTGCAAAATATCCTTCACCCTCTTCTCCTCTCCCCCCATGTCTAGCGGTTCTAGTGTACTGTTTTATCAATTTTATACTGGTGCTGTTTATTACTCGATTGCTCATCTTATTATCTGCTTTTGCTTAATTGATGGGCAGGTGTGTTTCATGCACTGACTTTACCACATTTTTCATACTCCATCATCAATGGTTACTTTTACTAATTGCATAAGATGTAGCTTGCTGAACATAGTTTTCTAATATAGATACACTGCTGTTGGTGTCTTTGTTCTTGGACGGATGTTTCAAGAGGCATGGGGAACTGCAGCTGGAAAGAAGCAAGTGGAGTTCAATGATTTTCTTGAGGTAATATTGGAAAAAGATTTAGAATGAGCTAAAAATGGAAAAGAGAATAGATTCTTCACGCCCCTTTTTGACCTGTTAAAAAAAAAATTTTTTTTAGTCAACCCTACGTTGTTTGATGATAATTACACAGTTTCTGTTTCTCTCTCTTCTTCTCATCATTTATGTCCCCTTTTGTCTGTGGCATTTATATTTATGAATAATGCTTATATCAACAATTTTAAGGCTCCATTTCTTTCCAGCTTTCCTTATCTAATTACAATGCTGGTTTGCTTGCTGATTTCTGATTCCTCATCTGGTTCAACGTTTTTCCTAGTGCATCATCTTTCTACTATTTGAGCATAATTCCTATTATCTAATCATTATATTGTGGCTCACCATCAAAACAGTAACATTAAGGTGCACCTGTCAGAACTAACAGTATCATTTCCTCCATTCAGATAAACCGCATGTGCATATCAATGGAACTAGTTACTGCTGTTCTAGGAGACCATGGGCAACGCCCTCGAGAAGATTATGGTAGTGTGCTTCTTCTGAATTTTTTGACTTGGAATTTCCAAGAATACTTCACATGATCTTTAAGACACCTACTTCCCATCATTATTCTTTTATAGAATTCATTGCAAGTTTGAACTTTTATTAGGAAGTTATTATTTGATTGATCTGGTTTGGTGTGAGAGCATAAGTTTTATGGTGTTGATTGGATGGTCAAAATTTGGTATTCATGGTTTTATTATGCCTCGGATTTTGGCAAGGAACTTCAAAAGAAGATGAATAGTGGGTGCAAATAATTGCGACTTTGTCATTATTATGGAATTGGCAGTGTGCTGTGTACTTTAAAATTGAATTCACAAGTCAGATTATTGTGAGGACACATGTTTTCCCTTCTCCAGTATGTTGGCTACATTTAACTAACTCCTTTGGGCTTGTGGAATTTCTTTACTAATGCTTATGTCCTTTGTTCTTGCTGCAGTGGTGGTGACGGCAGTCACAGAACTGGGCAATGGAAAGCCAAAGTTCTACTCAACTCCTGAAGTGATTGCCTTTTGTTGGAAATGGCGCCTTCCAACAAATCATGTTTGGTTGTTCTCAACAAGGTAATGGTCTGGAATCTGTATTGTTTTAGTCTGTTGTAAGAATTGGTTTAATTTAGTGATTTATCTCTCAAATAATGGTTGTTATAGCTTTGATAGAAGATAGTCTCTGGAATTCTGAGATGTGTCTGTCTTACAATTTCAAAGCGGTTGGAACAATTGAGGAAGGGTCAGAATTAAGAAATGTCATCTGATTAATCTGGGTGGAAGGAAGAGAATCAGATTTTGGAATAGAGTTCAAAGAGGATTTACATGAGATATCACCAAGGGAGAATTATAGATGAAACTCTTATCGATCAAAAGAGTAGAAAGATTAGAAAGAAACTAACACTGAGCAAGGATGGGGCACTAGGACTCTAGCAATACAAAATACGATTAATTTGACCAATATAATGTCCATAAAAAAAGAAAATTACAAAACTTTCTTTTGTATGACTGGTTGATTTTGGTCAAGAAACTTCACCTGTCCCTCCACTTTTGAGGTCCCTGCAATGTTTGCTAAGGATGAGCTGTAAGCCAGCACAGGTTTTCTTAACTGAGAATTTCCTTCATTGGGAAGCTTTTCATCGTGTATAGGAAATTTTCACAAAAGCCTCAAAATTGAGCTCTTAATTGAGGAACTGAAAGAAATCCTAAAACACTGCATTCTAAGTGGTAAACTTAAATTTTCCTTGCTGGAAGAAATTTTGACAGTTGATGGCTGAAAATTTTAGAAATATGGCTAGACATTGTGTAAAATGCTGAAACATACAGCCAGATGGCTGCATCAGACCTTTTTCTTCTATGTAGCTGCCTGGCTGGTTTCTGCAATGGAAGACTTGGTACAAAGAGGAAACTTTTTGTCTGCCCTTTTATGATCGCTAAATCAGGCATTCATTTTATTTTCTGGTTATGCCACAATAGTTTCATTATCTTCTGTTTCTATTTTCTTTGTTCCTTTCCTTTTCTTTCAAGTTATGTTTAAGATTAAGGAAATTACAATAAAGAGAAGTTTAAGATTAAGGAAATTACAATAAAGAGATTTCCTGGAAAAGGGAATTGTAGGCTGGAAGGATTTCCAAGTTTTCCAATTTACTTTTAATCTTATCTTCTAGGCTAACTTTTTTTTCTTTCTTTCTTCTCAAAGAGGGAATTAGGTTTCTTCAGTGTAGAAATGCCATATAACATCTTGTCTTGAGTACCAGAATTACACTTCTTTTCTTTTATTGCACATGGTAAAAAGAAAGCAAAAAATAATCTCTTTATACTTGTTTGGTTCTTATTTTTCTCCAGAAATGAAGTTTAAAATCAGATCTTGTAATCTAGCAATCTACGTTTCAATTTTATTTTCTTGGCAGACTTCTTATTTTTCATCTTCTCAAAGAAGAATTAAGTTCTCGCCAGTATAGAAATGCCATTGACATTTGTTTTGAAGACCAAAAAAATACTTTTCTTCTTTCCTATTTGGGTGCATCTGACACAAGAAACCAAAGGAAAATCTATTTATAATCTTTTTGTAATATTATTTTCTTTCTGGAAGAAAGTTCAAATCATCGTAATTTAGCAATATAACTATTATGGTACACTGGAAGGATAATGGGGATTTTTATGCACCACTAGTCTTGGTATCATTAAATCCACTAACGTTATAAATGGCTACTGTTGGAACAGTCATTGAAAGAAATTGTTGAGTACTTTATTTTTTAAGCCCCAATTAATGTTTGATAAAAGGTAACTCACTTGAAGAAATTTTTATTACAAGTGACTTTTGAACTGCTCAGTGTGTGATCTTACATGTCATGAAAACTAATTGAGATACATTTTTTAATTTATATATTTACTTTGTTAATCAAGGAAATCAGTGGCATCCTTTTTTGTGGCCTATGATGCATTGTGTGAGGAAGGATTGGCAACAACTGTATGTAGGGCTCTTGATGAAGTTGCTGATATATCTGTGCCAGGTGGAGTTTTAAAGTAGAATGTGCTTCAATTATGTTGTGATTTTAGATTATTGAATTATATGTGAACTAATAAAGTCAGGGATTTTTGAAATTTCTCTGTTTTCCACTGTCATGAAATTGTGCATGAGGGATGGTTGTGGGAAACAACATAATTTTTTAACAGATGAAAAGGTGAATGGTATACATAAAATCTATGCACTGTTGGGATGGAAGGGTGAGCTGTGCTTGTGCTCAGAATCAATTATTGATAATTCAGAACAAACATCTATTTTCATGCTTTTAAGTTACGTCATAATCAATGAGAGTTGAAAATGTAATTTAACTAACTTAAGATATTGATAGCAGTAATCAGCTTTTATGGTTATCCAGGTTCAATAGACCATATAAAAGTGCAGGGTGAAATTTTGGAGGGTCTTGTGGCTCGTATTGTTGGTCATGAGAGCTCAAAGCACATGGAGGAGGTATTGAGAGAATATCCTCCTCCACCAGTTGAGGGAGGTATGATGCTTTGCCTTGTGTATTGTGTTCCCATCTCTTTTTATTTTTTATGGTCATTTGGAGACCCTTAGTCATCTTTTGATTTACTTACTGTTCTACTTTTTGAAGTTGATGAGCCCATAATATTTTTCATTTAGATGATACTTGTGTATCCTACTATGGTCCCTCCAGTTTTTGATGTGCATTTGGAGACGTGTATAGACATAAAATGCTTGTAATGGACCCATGCCTATCCTCATTTATTGGTTCACCATTTTTTGTGACTTTGTTGAAAGGTCAATGCAATGCCCTCCCTTCCCCTTCTCTACCCTTGTGATCACTGCACAGACACAATCAATGAAACTCACTTTTTGATATTTCGGAATTACATCTAATTTGGTTTTATACTCCAGCTGGCCTTGACCTGGGGCCAAGTCTAAGGGAAATCTGTGCTGCAAATAGGTCAGATGAAAAACAGGTGAGTCAGAGTTATATTCAACCTGAAAAAAAAAAGCATTATATTTGCTTTAGAAAATTAGATTGTAAAAGTAACTTAATTGAATGCATTGCTGTTTGATTTGTGAAACACTGCTGCAGCAAATAAAAGCCCTCCTTCAGAGTGTTGGCTCTTCATTTTGCCCTAACTTTTCAGACTGGTTTGGGGTTGAATCTGGTGATAGTCATTCAAAAAATGCCGACAGATCTGTTGTCTCAAAATTTTTACAAGCTCACCCTTCTGATTTTTCTACCACAAAGTTGCAGGTGAGGCCATTCAATATTATTATAAAATGTTGCTTCATAATTAATTTTCATGCTCTCAAAATAATGCAATCCTTCGGGACATTGTTGACTGCTATCATGGTTTGTGAATTAATTGAACTTTTTTGTGGAGCCAATATTGTGTTAAAAAGCTGCATATGGTACTGGTTTCTGAAGTTGTAATTTTAATTCTTGATTGATCTAGGAAATGATTCGTTTGATGAGAGAAAGGCGTTTACCAGCTGCTTTTAAATGCTATCATAACTTCCACAAAATCGGTTCTGTATCTGTTGACAATCTTTTCTATAAATTGGTCATTCATGTCCACAGTGATTCTGCTTTTCGGCGATATCAAAAAGAGATGAGGTTTTTGTTTGAACATACAATCTAAATTCTTGTTTTAAGATCATTAGTTTTTCACAAATAATGTTTGCTTTTATCTTATTAACCATGCTGCCTAATTAAACGATTTCCATGCTGTAGGTACAAGCCGGGATTATGGCCATTATACCGAGGTAAAACTCTTGAATCTTGTGAACAATGACGATTTAACTTTAGGTTGCATTCCAAAATTTCAGTTGTAATACGTATCTTTTATTATTATGCTTATATGAAGTCTTGTATTTGGAAATGTTTGATGAGTTGCATTTTTGTAAAAATGCTATCTGATAGTGATTTAAGCATTGTTTGGATGTGAAGCAAAGTACTCAAATGTTTCCCAAGACATATTAGAGAATATAACATAATTGACGGTGCAAACTTGGATGTTCCAAACAGTATAAAGGCCGAGAAATACATGAGTTAATCAAGATGCAATTTTATATTTATAAGCCCCATTGCCAATTTGTTATGCTCAATAACTGAAATGAATCAATGAAAGGGGACAAATGTCTGGTTGATACTTATAAAAATCTCTATATTATATGAAATGTTATCACACACACACACACACACACACACACTCTATTTCTCATTTGGATCTGTTGGGTTTTTAGAGGATTGGGGGAAATTGGGAAGCGGGAGCTTATGAGTTATGCACAGTACTTCTAACACCTTTTTATGGATGTAGGGTTTTTTGTTGACATTAACTTATTCAAGGCTAATAAGGAGAGAGCTGCTGAAATTGCAAAAAACAACAACATAGATGGAAATGTTAATGATAGAGCAAAAGATGGTTTAGCTGATGATGATGCAAATTTGATGATCAAACTGAAATTTCTTACATACAAGGTATGTGCTCTTCAACATATTTTTATTTGATTTAAATTGTATCAGAAAGTATAAAAGTTTTGTTCATGTTTGGAGGTTAGAAACATGCAAAGCAATGATGCTTTTAATTATATATTTTTGTTAAGTGCTGCATTTGTTTGTTTAATTTTTTTAAAACAGATAGATTATCACAAGGATTTCTACAAACATTTTTTTTTTAATTTATAAAACTTACAGAATAGCTCAATTATTCCTCTACAAAAATCGTAGAATTTATCAATTCAATTTTAGTAATTTTCCCCCTTTTCTCTTCAATGCACCTCTCCTTTCTGGTTATTTTCTTTGTATTTTATGAAGTTGCTTTTCTTTTTTAAATTGGCTTAATACTAATATGGTGCCTTTACTTTTCAAGAACAATTTTGTACCTTTCATCTCTACTTTAAATTTATTCAAGCATAAAAAAAATAAGAAAACATTATTAATGAATGTTTTCCAATTTAGGAAACAGTGCCCCCATTTAAATCTGCATTGAAAATAAGAAAAGATGAAGAGAGATTAGGAAAGATGAACCAAACAGGCTCAGCGTGTCCTTAAAAAAAGGGATATATGGAAAATCTCTTTAAATATTTCTCCATTTTTTTTCCAGTAAAACTTGAAGAATCAAACTTTTCTAAGCTATACTGAAAAAGAATTATGTTCTTGATAATTAAATTTTCCACAAGTAAATCTAAATCTGCTATATTTGTGGACATGTGGATTCATGTAGAATTTGTAAGCTTATTTAAGCAATATGGTACTGACTGGAGGAGAACTCAATAATGATTTAGAGTTCTATTGGCTTAACATGATCTCAATTGTGATGTGCATCTGAATCTTGTTTTCTTTCTTTCTTTTAATGCAGTTGAGAACCTTTTTGATCCGCAATGGCTTGTCAACTCTTTTCAAGGATGGCCCATCTGCCTACAAGGCATACTATCTAAGGTTAGTTTTGTTCTAATTTGCTGTACTTTGTGCTGGAAACTTTGCAAGTGCATATGCTCCCATATGTAATTTGCATTAAAAATATAGTTAATTGCTGTCAAAATCTTTTGGATTCAATTGAATACTGAAAGATTTGGGCCCATTTGTCTTCATGGTTTGAGCTTGCTGCATCAGAAATTCCTATGGTGCGGGAAACTAATATTTCTTTCAGAATATGTACCAATGAGAATCTTTACTCTCTTCATTCCTCAGTCATACTTCTCTAGTTATAATCATTGTTAGCCATTTACTGCTATGCATGATTGTAATAGCTTCTTTATTATCATACAGCTATGTTCAGCGCAACTGTTTCATGCAATTCTGAATGTTATGACTTACTAAACATCATAATACGGATTTGGTGTGTGATCGTGCAGAATGGTGCAAAAGGATGCATATAGCCTACCCCAACTAGTTTGGGATTGAGGCTTGGTTGTTTTTGTTGCTGCTTCTGTTTGTACTGCCATAAATTTAAATTTTAAAGTTTCATCCCCAGATTGTTCACCAAAAATCTATTCTATATATTTTACAGGCAGATGAAAATCTGGGGAACTTCAGCAGGAAAACAGCAAGAACTCAGCAAGATGCTAGATGAATGGTACTGTGAGAAGTACCCTGTAATCCCTGATGCAGCTTATTCTTTTCATACCTGGTATACATGATTGGTGAATAGAATCTCTCCCTCAATGTTCAGGGCTGTATACATACGAAGAAAATGTGGAAAGAAGCAGTTGTCATCTTCAATATACCTGACTGAGGCTGAATCTTTCCTTGAACAATATGCAAGTCGAAGTCCAGAGAACCAAGTTTTGATAGGATCTGCTGGAAGCTTTGTTAGGGCGGAAGATTTCATGGCCATCATAGAAGGAGGTAGGGACAAAGAGGGTGATCTTGAGATGGATAAGGAGGTGGTGTCCCCAAGTCCTATTTCCTCATTCAAGGAAACTGTTCAAAAGGATAAGGGTTTGATTGTCTTCTTTCCAGGTAAACATACCTCCCTATTAGATGTTTAGCATGCAGTACAATTTTTTGTGGTAACTTATGGGGACCACTTATTTAGCTAATAGGAGATCAATGGGATTTCCACTGATTTTTCACAACTTTATAGTTTTGAATATCTTGGAGGCAATTAAAATAAATTTATCATGATATTGTTAGTTTTCTAGTTTTACGTCTCTCTATATTTTTTCAATAAGGAGCTATCCTTGTGTAGCTCTTTAAGTTACATGTCAGGAGCTAAGCAATTTCACTGAAGTTCTTGGTGTTTTAATTTCCATTTCATGTTAGAAAACTGTATACTTTAGAAAATTCAACTTTCAAATATAGAAGTAATTGTATTGTATATGTGGAATTTGATAGTAATTAACATTGTTATGTGTGAGGATTTTGCAATCCTGTTACATTAGAACCTGGTATACATTTCTAGCTGTTGACATGCTTCATTGCTGTTACACTTAAATGTCTCAATCATTTTATCATTTTCTTACAGTTACAGTTTATGTTCCGTGCATCATAGTTGTAAAATCTTACTGTCTTAGGTTGTTGGGATTTATGTACAATTATTATTATTATTATTATCAGTAAATTATTTTCTTAGTACCTGATGTTTCGGCATATGGTTAAATTTTGAATCTGATGCTTCTAGAACCTAAACTCTGGCGCCAAACAGTTTAATTTTTCCAGAACTGTAGTCCTATTTGAATCCCACATAAGAACCTCAGACATTTTTTGAGAATTTGAAACTTGTGTTCTTGAAGAAGGACCTTAGTTTTGAGTTCAAGGATTCTGGAGCAAGTTTATAAAGTGCATGGGCTATTGTTTAATTTTTAAGTCTTAAAAATTTCATGAACTCAACTTTAGCTGCACTTGAATAAAAAATTATGAATACAATTTTCTGTATTTGAATGCAAGGATTCCAAGAGCAAGTTTATGAAGTGCATGGACTAATGTTTAATTTTTAGGTTTTAAAAATTTCATTAACTTGACTTTAGCTGCACTTGAATAAAAAATTATGAATACATTTTTTTGTATTTGAATTAAAAATAGGAATTCCATTAATTTCTAACTATTCAATCGCTAGGGTCATATTTATTTTTTTAATTTTAAGATTCTTATTGAAGAAATTACAAACATAGTAACCTGAATGTAATAAATATGAAGGTATAGGGATCAAATTGTAATTTTTCATGAAATAGGTGTTATCCAGCTGTTGTGCTCTTCTTTCACCCAGTCCTTTGTTGACATCTGGGCACCTCCATCACTGTTGCCTAAGATACCCAGCTTTTAATGTATTAATTGTTAAATTATTGTTCATGTAAGAAGTTAAGGAGTGCATGTTTTTCTTGCAAATTATACTGCATGCTTGTCTAAATTATCATACATTCTTTAGTGAAATTTCTTTTAACTCCTTATTTTAGAGACTATTGCTAAAATTTGTTAATGACTCATTCGCAATATGGTGTCTGCAATTCAAAACCATTGTCTTTCATTGACAATCTTTTGAATGAAACTTGATGTTTACCTTCATTGCATGCAATCCCTTTCATTTGTACTCTGTAACTTCTATTGAGATTGCTTCTTTATTCTCTCATAGTGAGGGTTCACTTTGTTGTATGCTTTTGAATTTCCGTTTCCAGGAATTCCAGGATGCGCTAAGTCTGCACTTTGCAAGGAATTACTAAATGCCCCTGGAGGTCTTGGAGATGATCGCCCGGTTCATAGTTTGATGGGTGACCTTATTAAAGGTATTTGATTTTGAGCAAATTTTCCTTCAGTTGATATTCAGTGGGATTGGGCTGTTTGTTTATGATATTTGCTTTGCTTTTTTATTTGGAAGGATGGCTTATTCTCCATCAAGATTTTGCAATTCCTTTCTCTATTAATACAATTTTCTTTTATCTTAAAACATTGTAATTAATTGTTCTACATTATAATTTTTGTAAACTAACCAGAATTTAGCATCAATTGAATCCTCCCTTAGGTGTATCCCCAATCATGGGGAGAGATCATGTGCTAAGATCTTCTTGATTTCAAAACTTCTGTCACAGCTGCTTGGAAATCCTTCTAGCATGAATGCTTTAATGTAAATTTATACCCCAAAAATCTGATATTATTTGTGATTCCTTTTTTTTTAAAAAAAAAAGTTTCAAAAATTTGAGAGGTGGTGAGTTTTAGTTTGGATAACAGTAAGTTAATATAATGGAAGGAAGCATCAATTACGTATAAGATAAGATATTTTCTAGAACAGGGAAAAAGAAATCAGAGAAGGAAAAAACAAGACAATCAATACAACAGGGTAAACCCATCTGACAGAAGATACATTAAAGAGCTTAATCTAAATGCCCTGAAAGCAGAACCATGCAAATAGGTCAAAAGTCCATCCTGTCCACAATAGTTGCTTTCAGAGAGGCATTCCAAGATACAAGAGTTCCAGTCTATATTCTTCAAAACTACTGCAAAAGAAGCATACTTTCATAAATTAAATGACCAATACTTTATTTTAGTAAAAGTATTCTTTGTTATTATGGAATTATTAAAGGTCAAGATGTCTGAAGGAAAAATTGCTCTTGGAACATTAGTTTTCCAAAATGGATGATTATGGAGGGAAATGATCTTGAATTTCCTAATAAGAATACAATATCTTAACCTTTAGTTGATTGCTATGGTTGCTTCTCTTTGTTCATGGTTATAGCATTCTCTTTAATTTCCAATATTTTAACCATCATTCTTAAAGGTTTGCTTTTTTACTTGTATACTTATTAATTTATATTTCATTGCTTTCAACAGGAAAGTACTGGCAGAAGATTGCTGATGAGCGGCGGAAAAAACCATACTCTGTAATACTTGCAGACAAAAATGCACCCAATGAAGAGGTTTGGAGACAGGTAATCTGATTTAACTTGATTACAAAAATTTAGTGGAAAAGGATGGAAGCAGTTTCATCCTTTGTTATTTTTGAGCTGGCAAAGAGGGTGCTATTTTGTTTTGGCATGCACGATGGTGTGGGAAGAATCTTTGAAGATGTAGTTTCCTGAACATTTCAGTTGGCTGGAGACAAAGATGTTATATGGAGTTTTTCTTTTGAGATTGTGGCTTTGCCTATTTAAAAGTAGCTTTTGGCAGGATTGCACCATGTTTAGAGATGGAATCTTTTGTAGAAATTCTTTGAATTAATCATTAGCACCAAGGGTAATGTGGAATAGAATAAGAAGCTGATTTGCAACTTTACTGAAGGTGGCAAAGTCCAGTGTTAAATTTTGTTACAGGCTTTGTTGATATTTGAAGGTGTTTATGAAGGACCCAACTTTCCTTGGAATTCTATATGGAGGACTAAAGCTCCATTTAGATAATCTACAACTTAGGGAGAACTCTTGAGTCTAGATAATATTCAAAGTACTAACATATATGTGAATAAGTATTTTATGCACCAAGTTCATTTGTTAATCATTTGCTTTTACTCTGCAAAGTACATAAGCTTGTATAAGTTGTGGTATATGGGACTACTGAGTTCTCATTGGGTACGGCAGAGTCAGTTGATTGAGAGTTGGTGCTTGGAGTGGTCGTGCTTTTTGTACAGGAAAAAAGACACACCAAGCTGTGTATTTTTAGCAAAACAATACCTTGAGTTGTGTTGGATGGGCAAAAGAAGAACATTTGAGGAAGAGTTTGCTCAACTCTTTTACGGAGAGTGCTTAGACTTCATAGATAATTTACATTGCATTTAGTTCAGATAATCTTTAGTTAGTGATCTTACTGCCTGTTTCTTTTCCTGCATAGATGGGCAGTATCTTGTTGGTTCCTATATTAGTATATTTTTGCGCCTCTGAGAGAGAGAGTTGCTGAACCAATGACTGGATTCTTTGTTAATTGAATTTCAAATGACATGCATGTCTTATGATAGGCTTTTCTATTGTTCAGATCGAAGGCATGTGCCGGAGCACCCAAGCCTCTGCTGTTCCGGTCATACCTGATTCAGAAGGTTACCGTCCCCTCTTGTACCAATTATCTTAATTTTTGCATTCCATCTGTAGTGAATAGTAAGACTTCAAAGCATTTCTCTGTCATTATTCACTGGTAAAGATTTAGCTGGATGCTTATTTGTAATTGTATTCTTAGCGGGCTGCTATTGTTTCTCATGATGGTTTGGTGAATTTCATTTTTAAGACTACAAAGCTGTGAAATCAGAATGCACATTGAATTCTTGGTTAAAACCCCACATTTAGAAAGCTCTCCACTGATATGGTTATATGCATGTTCTTCCTTTTAGAAAGATTCTAGTTTTTAGAACGTTAAATGCCTTCATGTCTAGGATAAATCATTGCAACTGATTGAAGCTCTGGTTGTGTTTTTGGTTTGTTGTTTTATTGAGTGGAGCATCTTGTGCTCTAGCCTACTATGAAAGAAAATAAAAACTAGTCTTGTTTTTTCATTCTTCGTAGCTTTTAGTTCTTTTATAATGAATGCTTGCTCAAACTTATAAATTTTTCTTTTGAAGATAATAAAATTTTCAATATGTGTGCTAGCCATTTACCTAGAAATACAAATTGCAGTGAATCCCATCAAGTTCATGTAAAATGGGCTCTGCACCTTTAACTTTGCTCTGTGTATCAGTTACAATACTTCACTGTCATACATGTTTTCAATAAACTAGGACATTCAAGTGCTTCAATACTCCTAATCTTCTTCGAGTATTACTTTCAAATGGTCGATTCAACTTGATCAGGAATTAAAGTATATCAGTCAGGGACTTTAATGTAATTTTCATGTTTATAAGCTTATACTTTATATAAGCTGGAAGGCGCCAACTTAGATTACTCGGCTATCAGATCCTCTCAAATCTCACCTCACTTTACATATAAACCTAAGCAATCAGATTGAAAGTTGTAATCTTTGCTTTTGATTTTTCATTGTAATTTATTTTTCATATTGTTTGTATTTAACTAATAATTTCTTTTTGTCAGTGATTAATGTTTTTTCCTCACTGTTTACTTTTCAGGGACGGATTCAAATCCATTTTCTCTTGATGCATTAGCTGTTTTCATGTTCCGTGTACTTCAACGTGTTAATCATCCGGTACATGCCATTTATACTCCTTTGGTTGGTAAATTTACCAGACTCAAATGTAAAATATTGTCTCTCATCTTTTTAACACGTTCCTCTTTGCTTTGGACTTTTAAAGGGGAATTTGGACAAATCATCTCCAAATGCTGGTTTTGTGCTGCTTATGTTTTATCACCTTTATGATGGCAAGGTATTGTCTTATGTTGGCGTGGTCTGGCCTCCAGGTGTTCCAGCATTTGAATCATCTTTTTTTTTTTTTATCATCTTCTCCTTTCTCTTTTTCAGAACCGCACAGAGTTTGAGAGTGAACTAATAGAACGTTTTGGCTCTCTTGTCAAGATGCCATTGTTGAGACCAGATAGGTAAGAAAACTTGAATGTGAGATATTTGGATTCTCCTATATTGTTAATTATCTCATCTTTCAAATTCTGGTTCTTTCTTTTCTTTTCTGTATCTCACTTCTATTATTAAGGTCACTGCTCTAATCTCAAGTATTTTCTTTTTAGAAGTGAGGTTCTCCAAGTTTGTTCATAACTCAATGTCTTGTGCCCTTAGGCATGCACCATCTTCCTATAATGAATGTCCAGTGGTTTCATTCTTCTAAGTTATCATCCTCATGATAAGAATCAGACATATAATTCCCGCATAATTTTCACGTTAAAAATAATCTGTTGTAAAAATTGCATTATTTTTATAAAGAATCAGCAACTCCAGCTCAAAGCATGTGCTTTAATTCATTTGTCTTTCATGTGGTAAGTGATCATCATTTTCAAGGTTTGCCCAAGAAGTTAAAAATCCATTACAATTTACATCTCAATGGCAGATAGCTAGCTAGTTTAGTACAATAACAGAAAAACTAAGTGCCTTGATAAATGCAGAAAATTCTTTACAGACCAGGTGACCTCTATGCACTAGAGTACACAAATATCAAGCATATACTTCTCTTGTTGGAAAAAAACACTAACAAAATTACATATTAATATCTTGCAGTACCTATGTAGCCTATCTCTATACTCGTATCAAACATGCAAATGTTTCACTTTCCTCTTGTGATGCATAAGCAGAGTCCTCTATACTTGCAGTTGAAGTAAAGAGTCTAGAATTCTAAATTAACAAAAACTAATTTGGGAGGGAAAAACACTGTTCACATTGAGAGAGATTAACGTTTAGTGTAATAGTTTAATGATGGTTTTGCTCTTCACACAAAAAATCATTGAATTGGCTATCGTGGTAGGTGTTGTCTTTTCACAAGGTGCATTAATCATTATTAGATTGGGAGACTACTTGGTCTTTTCACAATTCTAAAGTATAGTAAAATGACTAAAATATTATTGAAAGCAAAATTTTTAAAACTAGAAAAAGAGGCTTTTTTGTATTTTCAACCTGTTTGAGGGGTAATTTATAATCAAGTTGATTGAGGGGTAATTTAATATTTTAATAAATATAAAATATAATTAAACAACCAAAAGTGGATGGCGTGTATAACCTATCTGCTAGCATGTGGGAGGCCCCCATGGTTTTATGGTGGCGCATGCAGTGTTAACCAGCAGCAAAAACTTTCTTTTGTTATGTCATTAGAATTGTCGTAGAGTCTTATTCCTATTGGGATGGTGCGTGAAAGCAGTGGTGGAACAGTTTATCGTTGGAGGTGCTTTTCTTTTTCCCTCCTAAGCCTTGAAATTTGTGCTGGACATTCAAAATTTGTATTCAATTTCATCATTTAATCCTAATTTGTGATATTTGTTTTTCAATTTAGTTCTCATTCTTTTGATTATTTTTTGGGTCTTTATCAAATTGATTTTTCTTTTCAATTTCACTGTCCAATAAAACATTTATACTTGTCTTCCAATTTATTTATTTTTATTTCAATTTGATCCCTATCTTTTTAATTGCTTTTTTTTTTGGGTTCTTTTGTATTATTGATTTTTTTTTTCAATTTCATCCTTCAATAGTTGATTAGTTAAGAATTGAACTTCATGGTTTTTCTAGATAGGTCACTTCCAGTCTGATAAGCCGTGTCATGGATTTAAAGGGTTAATTAGGGTTGATATCCCTTTTTTTTTGTTTTTTTGTTTTACCGATTTTCATTTTTTATTTCATTATTCAGCATTGATTTTATGAAAAGAACGAGCTTTGTGATTTTTCTCGTTTCCTTTTCTATTAGGCTATCATGTTCTCATGATTTGGATTTCAAGTTTGGATGATTAACCCGGGTTGACTCGACTTTTGTTACCTAGGTTACAAATTTGTTATGCAAACTCGGGTTTACTCTTTTTTTTTTCCGTATTTAATTGGCTGGGAGTTGAGTTACATCTTTTTTTGAAGTTATTGTGATTATTTTTTTCACTTTATCTATTTGGTGTTGTTGTCTATTATTTTATTATATAATTAAAATAAAACCAACTTATTTGACCTAGTCGGGTCTATGACTTGAGTCACAATTTTTCTTCCTTATTTCAAAAGCGTTTGCGACTCTTAATCTTCATGTTTTAAGCAAAAAATATTATCGAGCCTTGCGGCATAAAGTAGGTCCATATAAAAGAACTTGCTTTACATTTAGATGAACAATAAAGTAGGTCCATTGCACCCCATTAAAGTAGGTGCTTTGCACCCAATTAAAAATTTTATCCTCAACCTTTTTACTAGTCAACAGAGTTGTTTTTAGATTAGTCAAGTCAGTTGGGTAACGTCAAGAAGACTCCCACACAGTTTAATTTTAAACTCGAGCTAGGTGATAGGGTTTTTTCTGTCAATTTTGTTTTTTTTTTTTTCAATTTCACCCTTGGATTTTTTTGCTAGTCGGGATATTTTTAGATCGGCCAAGTTAACTAGGTCACATTAGAAAAACTCCAACACGATTTAATTTTAAACCCGGGTTAGGCAATGAATCGGGCCAGGAGCTTGCAAGGTTGAACTGTTGGGCTGAATTTAATAATAATACCAAATAGTTCTCTATGTCTTAAACATTTTTTGTTATTTTCAAAATAAATTTTAATCTGACCTACAGTATAACATGGATATGTGAACTACTATCATGCTAACATTGTGGACAATGCCTGGCCAGTCAGTATGTGCTGACCGAATTATATTTGACCAATCTTGACAAGCCTTGAATAACAACACCAGAAAACAAACTGTCCTTTGATTGTACCTCTGTCTATATTTAACAGTAAATTGTGAACGAGAAGAAATCTAATTGCACAAACTTAAATGAATTAGAAAGCTAAATATCCATAAGCATGAAGAGTGCAGTAGTTTCATGTCTATGTAGCATGTTGACATTTGAAACTAATGGAACCGTGGAAATAGAAAAATGGTGAAATACAATTTTGCACTGGAATGCAATGTCTCAATCAGAGGTCTTAAGATGGATTGGAGTTGGCATAAGATTTTCACAAGTAGCCCAGCTTCGTGACATCTCCAAGAGTGGGTTTTCAATACATTAATGATTTCATATTTTTTTAGAGACAATTACAGATGCATGCTCTTTTTATTGTTTTCCCCATTTTTGTGTTCCCCTGTGTTTGCGTTTGTTTTACAGTTATTTTAGTTTCATTTACTTCCTGTACTTTGAATGTTGAATCTTTTGTTTGGTTTTTTGCCTTTTCATTTGCAGGAGTTCTCTGCCAGATCCAGTGAGATTGATTCTAGAAGAGGGGATAAATTTATACAGACTGCATACTAATGCACATGGAAGGTGTGCATCTATAATTTGTATAATGCCCAGATAGTTTGCTTTATGTTATGCATAGTAGGATCTATTTGAGGCATGGCATGCATTTATATTACTCATTGCTCCTCTTAGATGCATGCATCATGGAATTTCTAACTGAAACCTATAATAAGAAAAACTGAGCATTAAGAGACAGAACTCTTCTTTTTGCCAAGTTGCTTGGAATAGAATAATGAATTAAAAACAAAGTATAAATTCATTTGATTTTTACATGTGTACTACTTAAACACCAATAAATCTTTTCTGCAAATTAGTTTCTTCTAGTTGTTAGCACCCCACCCTCGTTCCCCAACACCACTTTTTCAGAATCTTATCCGGTGTTGTCTCATCTATTCTAGCAACTCCTCTTGCACCAATTTAGACAATCATCGCATTGAACTCTTATTTGTTGTTGATTACAATGAGTTATCACTATTTTATCCGGAAGACTTAGTGTTGACCAATACTCCATTATCAGTAAACAGAAATAATAAACTACGTAAGAGTAAAAACTGTCTTTCATTCTCTGGTGAAGAGTTCCTATTTTTGCCTGATGCTGTAGTTATCACAGCATTCACGTCACTACTTCTGTCAATTATTACCAAAGGGCTTCTAGCATCATTATTAGTTGTCATCATTATAATAATGACAGGTGACCTCAATTAGACTCTACTTTTTAGTGTATCTAACATGCAATAGAAAGTACATAATAAGCCTCTATTCAAAAATATTTTCAACAGTTATCTCATTTTGAGTGAGGATAGTTACATTTTTGTTGTTTGTTCTGTGCTTAGATTGGAATCCACCAAGGGTTCATATGGAAAGGAGTGGGTTAAGTGGGAGAAACAATTGCGTGAGGTTTTAATTGGTAGTGCTGAGCACCTGAATTCCATTCAGGTTTGCATCTTCTATTTCATCTGTGCTTGTTATCTTTGTTGGGTTGCCAAATATTATTGACTGGAAATCACCATCCGCCTCACCTTCTAGGACAGAACTCAAGCTCCAATGAAATACCTAGTGCACTAATTAATTTCTTCATAATTTATATCCATCCAGGTTCCATTTGAGTCTGCAGTAAAGCAAGTGTCAGAACAGCTACAGAATATCATCAAGGGAGAATACACTCCACCGAGCACAGAGATGAGGAAACTTGGCACAATTATTTTTGCTGCTGTCAGTTTGCCTGCTACAGAAATCTCCAGTCTCCTAGATAAGGCAAGCATAAAGTTGTGTTATTATTTTCTTCCGAGTCTCTCTGTTAAGAGCACTGGGTTTGTGGTTTAAATGACATTTTTAGTTCCTAAAATTAGACAACGCTCACTCGTATGCATAATTAGATCTTGAACTCCAGTTTCATGACAAATTTTTTCATCATTCCATCCTTTTTCTTCAGCTTAAATATTAAGGGCACTGAGTTTGTGGTTTAAATGACATTTTTAGTTCCTACAATTAGACAATGCGCACTCATGATACCTGTTAGGAATGCATAATCAGATCTTAAACTCTAGTTTCATGTCAAATTTTTTCATCATTCCATCCTTTTCTTCAGCTTAAATATTAAGGGCACTGGGTTTGTGGTTTAAATGACATTTTTAGTTCCTACAATTAGACAATGCACACTCATGATACCTGTTAGGAATGCATAATCAGATCTTGAACTCTAGTTTCATGACAAATTTTTTCATCATTCCATCCTTTTCTTCAGCTTAAATATTCACCAATAATTGTGCGGGAGTGAAACTTTAGTTTTTTTTATCATCCGAAGCTAGTTTACAAAATGGGTGCTATGCGTTCCATAAAATTGTGGTGATGTGTGTCGGTTATTTACCATGTAAACCTAAAACACCCTTTGTAGGGCTAATTGAAAAACCAAAAAAATATACCAGAAGAATTTTTTCTCTACCCAATCGCTGTTGTAAAAATCACACTGCTAAAACTGTTACGCCTCTCCCCTTTAGTGATCTCTGAAAAAAAATAAAGGAAACCTCTCCCCTTTAGTGATCTCTGAAAAAAAATAAAGGAAACCAGAGTTTTATTTAGTTCCACGTTGCAGAAAGGAACACACACACACACACATAAATATATAAAATTTGCAATGAAGTTGGAAAAATTGGACAGAACTAGACAAAGGATGTTAAAGTGAAAATTCACTAGTTCTACTGGAGGGAGTTAGTTTAATGTGTGAGCATTGACATTCAGGGACTGGTATCTGTTAAGGTTCAGACTTTGTAATTAGAATTTTAGATGCTTGTACGAGAGGCTGGAGGGAGTAGTTTTTTAATAAATCAAGCCTGTGAGAATCTCATTGTCCAAGTATATGCCGAATCAAGTTTAAAAATGAAGCAAGGCTTGATATGCTGCGTAGTGAGACAAATCAGATGGGTTCCCAACTTAGTCCATATTTCTGTCGGGAGGTAATAATAAACATAACAAAAGCTAAATTTGGAAGCTCATATAACTTCCTCCTTATTTTCCCTGTGTTTCTTCTCTTTCCCCTTATTCATCCATGAAGGCTTTCCTTAATGAAAAAAAAAAAAAAAAAAACCTGCCATTGTACAAGTCATATTAGACTATTTCTATCTGGAAATTGGCATTCTCTTTCTTTCTTTTATGGCTGTAGAAGCTATAGTTTCTGGTCTAACATTGACTTGTGTCTATTGAAATAGTTGGTTGAGAACAACCCCAAGGTCAAAAGCTTTCTCAAGGACAAGGACATGGAACACAACTTGAAGAAGGCTCATCTCACTCTTGCCCACAAGCGAAGTCATGGCGTTACGGCTGTAGCTAGTTATGGGCATTTACTCCATCAGAAGGTCCCTGTGGAATTGACTGCCCTTCTTTTCACTGATGAAATGGCTGCTCTAGAAGCGGAAGTTGGTTCTGTTGATGGCGAAAAAGTTATACCCAAAAATGAGTGGCCGCATGTTACCTTATGGACTGGAGAGAAAATTGCGGCCAAGGAGGCCAACAGATTGCCTCAATTGCTTCTGGAGGGGAAAGCAATTCGTATTGAAATCAATCCACCCATCATCATATCTGGTGAACTAGAATTTTATTGAGTTCTTTGATCATTCTTTTCCTGAAGTATACTGGTCGTGGTAAGGTTTTGATTGCATTTCTGTAAAAAATGAGTGCGAAAGTTCTCACAAAATTTTGTAGGAAATAAGGGTTATAGAATTTGTAAGAATAACAGTGTAATAGAATTTGTTATTTATGTGTCGTGCCATTTCTCGACTTCTTTATGCTTGCTAAGCCATTCTCCGGATCATGATGATTAGTTTTGTTATTATGTTCGCTGTTTCCTGTTTCAGTCTCAACAAACACAACTAGTCGGGTATTTCCGAGAGCAAAATGATGTATACTGCGGCAAGTCCATTAACTTAGCCAGGGTGATGTATATAGACTAACAATTCATTTTATTGCAGCTCTTTTTTGCCTCAAGTGAATCCGACTCTTTAGGCAGAGTTGGTCATGCTAGGAGCGAACTCTGAACATTATGAGAAGCCTTGAATGCGACAGCTCGCACCAATGCTTTGTAACCAAAAAAATAATTAACTATAAACTAAAAGAGGAGTTCTCTCACAAAGCACTAAAAAACTTTAAGCGTGTAAATAAGAGAGTTAATGATGTTCTAGAAAATTCAAGTAATTTAAAAAAATGTTTATATATTGGATAGTTGGTTAATTTTTTTTGTTTTTATTTTTTCTTGTTAAGATGATTGGTGCTTGATGTCTGTAAGGGGTTGAAACCTGTAAAAAAATTTATTTTGATGGATTTGATTTTTATTTTGATGGATTTGACTTTTATGCTCAAGTATTTTTTTGAGAGAAAATAATTCTATTTTTTAGATATTGAAAATAAATATGTAGTAAAAATGAGATTGTGAACTTGTTTTTATTGAAGGAGTCATAGGGATTTTATAGCTTATAAATCTTGTCTTTTTACGAAGATAAAGGGCTGAAGTGTTATCTTGCTCTTACGAGACTAACAAGAGAAAATATTCCTGACACATGCATTAAATAAGGATAAATATTTTCTACATTTCATTAATAAAGGATGAATGTCAGGTTCTACTTAGAAGTGTAGAGAAATGAATACTCTTGATTTTAATATTTTATGTTAATGATTACGGGAAAGAAAACAAACTAAGTATTAAGGCCCAATAGGGGGCTTAGAAAGATCATTAATTTTACATATATCTGGCTTGATGAGATGCTAAGCCTCGGGATGTCGGGTTTGGCAATCTACTAAATCCATGTGTAATTGGGTCAGTCCATTGATGAGCCTAAAGATATTGAATCTAACAGTTCATCGGACCCACATGTACTTGGGCTTAGCATGTAATTAAGCTAAATGATGTTGGGTCTGACAACTCCTCGGACTCACATGTATTTGGGCTTCGTGTGTAGCTGAGACTAAAGATGTTGGATCCTTTTTAAAACATGAATTTTAAGCAAAAACGTGTGTCGCACGTCCCCCGCGCGGCGATTCGGCGATTTTTCGTTACTTTGCTGGATTTGTTCTTTAGGAGTCGCCACCTAGTATTGGATTGAGGGTTACTAGGAAACCCGGATTTACTGGTCATCGTCA
>Ga0325402_1000394_pt1 | contig 29563 bp, 21 predicted proteins | sample PopdelMetagenome_22_FD_207212 | JGI IMG/M metagenome (GOLD analysis project Ga0325402, IMG submission 207212) | Populus deltoides microbial communities from Bellville, Georgia, United States - Xylem-PdKOR-R3 | ecosystem: Host-associated > Plants > Phyllosphere > Stem > Wood/Secondary xylem... | reverse complement strand
TTTACAGAGTTCATTATAACTTTGCCCTTATAGTTTATAAGAGAGAGCTTAATTGATCCCTATAGTTTATAAGATATAACTCATTGGTCCTTGTAGTATAAAACATAATCGAATATAGTTTTTTTTTCTTTTTCTGAAATTATATTCTTTCCTAATCGATTAAATTAAATCAAAATAATTAATTAATCATTAATTAAAAAAACTAAAGGAAAAGAAGGTTTAATTATACCTTATGAACAAATCACTATTTATTTGAATTGTGATTTAACAAAATTGCTCATAGATCAAAATAACTTTTAAATTAGGAATTGAGGTCAAGGTGGACTTTTTACTTTTATATATATTTGTCTTTAATCATTTATGTATTGTTAAGTTGGTAATTTTATAGTCTTTGGATAATAAAATTACAAATTTATCCCTATCATAAAAATTTTGATGCCTTTCAATTAAGGTGTTCTTTTTAATTTTTTTGAAATTGTAAAATTATTTTGATGTACTAAAAAAAACAACTTAACTCTTTTCTAATAGCTTTTTTTTTTGTTCTTTTACACTGATTATATTATTAATTTGAAGGTTATTCAAGAGCATTATTATAACTGACTATATATTAAATATTATTTTAAAAAACATGATGGTGTACGCGTCTTGGACAGCCCCACGCCCTTTGGGTGGTGCGAGCGGGGTCGTCTGATCATCGAACATCACCTTATAGAGACAACATTTGGAAGGTCTTTACACTCCCTGCACAATGGGATAGCGTGTGCGCCCAACACACCTCTAGTTTGGCGTCTAGGGCCATTTCTTTTCTTTTTCTTTTTCTTTTTCTTTTTCTTTTTCTTTTTCTTCTTTTTTTTTTCTTCTCTCTCTCCTCTTTAAATCTTGCACCAGCGCCTTTAAAATTTCAAATAAACCCCTTTAATTTCTTTTTTCTTTACATCTGGTCCATGTTCTTTTGATTGCTATTTTTTTATTTTGAATAATCTATAAAATTATAAATATTTTTCAATTTCATCCTTTTCTATCTTTTAATCTTTTAAATTTGATCCTTATTTTTTATTGTTATTTATTTTGTTTAAGATTATTTTTTAGATTTTTTTTTAAGTTCATCCTTCATAGATTTTTTTTTCTATCAAATACATCCTCATACTTTTAAATGCTTTTTTTTTTTTGCAAGTTTTAAAAATTGATATTTTTTCACAATTTCATTATTCAAAATTAAATTGGTTGAGAATTAAGATTCATGATTGAACTCAGGTCTAGGATTTCATGAGTTGCAAGTTTTATAAATTATACCAAGTTTAAAAGGTTTGCTTGTGTTTACTTCGTTTTTTTTTCTTTTTTAAAGCTAAAGTTTTTTTTACCTTTTTTTTAGAGTTTTGCTTTATTATTTTTTACAATTTACCATCTATAAGGTTAGTCTCAGGTTCATGACTAGAGTCACTAGTTTTAAAAGTTAATGTGGGTTGACTTTTTTTTCTTAAATTAATTTATTTCCATTTCATCATTTAACATTTAATGTGTTGAAAATTGGTCTTCATGCTTTTTTTCCCTTTCCTTTTTATGGGATTATCTTGATCCTATGTCCATAATCGTGATGTTAGCAAATTAATCCAGGTTTACTCGTTTTTTTTCATAGTTTTTTGTAATTAAATTTTTGTTTTCGTTTTCTTCCTTCAACATTATATTGTTCAATGATTGAGCTTCATGATTTTTATTTAATTTGCTTTCAAAACATGGTTACCTTAGTATCACGACTTGGTCAAAGATTTTGCATCGTGACCTGGATGCGCTCAGATTGGGTTTTTCAACCATTTTTTAATTATATCTTTTTCTTAATTTTCATCTTCTAATGTTTTATTTGCTAGAAATTGAGTTTCAACTTTTTTTCTTTTTATTTTGCTATCTATGGAATTATCACATTCTCATTTGAATTATTAAGAATTGGCCTTTGGATTTTGTTTCTTGCTTTCATTTCATGAGTTGCAATTTTTTTATATTAGACCAGGTTAAGGTTTGCTTGGTTTTTTTCCTTTTTTTTTAAGATGATATTTTAAAAAAAAAATTAGAGTTTTCCTTTGTTATTTCTTATGTTTTGCCTTCTATGATATTAGTTTTGAGTTAATAACCAGAGGCCGATTTCAAAAGTTAAAACGAGTTGACTTTTATTATTTTTTTAAATTGATTTATTTTAATTTCAGCCTTCAACATAAAATAAATGAACTAAATGATGAAAATAAAAAATAAATATATTTTGGAATAAGGAAATGGTCATAAGGATTTAGTGGAATAATTGATATGATCCATGCAAGGATGGCACAAGAAAAATCAGATTTTTGGTGTAAAATCACTTATAAACCAATTTTATGTTTTCAAGCATAACTCTCAGTCTGACCATTGAACAAAGCTGAAATTTTCTTAACACATTGTTCTATTTTAGGGCAACCAGAGTCTGAAAAAATCATACAAAAATGTTGATAGTTGGACAAAAATTAACATATAGACTTATTAATGGTATTTTCATAAAAAAGTTGAATAAGCTAGGAATTTCAACTTTTTCCTATCTTTATAATAGTCGATTCTACTGGAAAGAAAAAGGGAGGAGAGTTATTCTTTTTTTCTTGTTTTTTACCTAAAATTCTCAAGGAAAATAATGAATTAAACATGTTAGATGAAAGAATGGGTGTTTAAACACATCAAACACAAAGAATTAAAAGGAAATCAAGAGAAAATGGGGGGTTAGAGAGAGATCACAACAAGTTGAGGGGGAAAGAAGAAAAGGTTGGAAATCTTTGACTAACTAGCATTCAAAGCTTATATAATTATCGAGTAAGGAGTTCTAAACTATTTATACAAGTTTAAGTGAAGATAAATGGGTTTTACTTGAAATTCTCAAATTTTGAATTAGGGTTTGTAAGGAAATTTTAGGGGGAATGGAAAGCAATGTATATAATAGATAATGAACATGGAATAAATAAGAATAAAGCAAATTAGTAATGGTAATTAAAAAGAAATCCAAGGCTAATGAAGTACCCTAAAGCCAGCCAAAATTGAGGAATTAGAAGGGAGGAAGAATTGAGTAAATCTTTTGAAATCACATGTTAGTTTAATGTACAGTGTGGAATTATCATGAAAATAAATGAAATTAATTGAAAAGGTGAATGCATTATAGGATTTTATTATAAAAATATAAGTTATACTATAGAAATTAGAAGAAATTGATACTTTGATGTCAAATACTTAAATTTAAATGAACTAACTTTTAAATGAATGAAAGCAATTAAGATAACTATAAGAAAAAAAACATGGAAACCTAGATTTTAGGGCCAACCATGATAAACATATCTAGGAGGGAGAGAAGTTAAGTGAAATTATAAAATTAGCATTGAGAAATTTGATTGATTATGTAAATGCACAAATATGATATACTTTTATCAGAATATATAGATGTTGAGCTTAAATGACTAATGATGTATTGATGTGTTTATAGTAATTAGTATGGAAGGAGTAATATTAGAATCTAGTTATAAGATTTATAGTAATTAGTATGGAAGGAGTAACATTGACTTAAGGCTTGATTTTTGAAAAATTATAAAGTATGAGATGAAAAGAATATTGTGAATATTGAAGAATTGTGCAAGAGTTATTGAAAATACTATGTCTTGGATTGATGTGTGGGAAGTTTGAAGGATCTAAGTAATGAGAGTTTATATTGATCAAATGGTTAGTATGAAAAATTGTATAATTGAAAATGGGTGGAAATGTAAATTGAAGAAATAGTTTAAATGGTAGACATAAAACTAAGGTTGATAAATGGATTGATGATGGAAACTCCTTGTTGTTATTGGAAATTATTCGGGGTCTGTTTTGCAAAAACATACAAAATGAGAAAATAAACATTGAGGAAAAATCGGTAAGGTATATTTGGAAATACGCCCTTATCTAAAAATCTTAGGTTTTTAAAAAAATTTAAGGCTATTTTTGGAAAACACGCCTTAAGGACAAAAAAATACTTTTTTTTCCTTTACTAAAATTTTATCCAGCCAAACATGACATTAAGCTGATGGACTCAGCCCATACACGTGAACTGGGCTTCTTGACCCTAAACCCAAGCCCAAAAAACATAACCTAAAATAAAAAAGAAAGAAAGAAGAAAGATCAAAGGAAGAAAAACACTTGAATCTTGTTGACGAACACGAAGAACACTAAGAAGAAAACAAAAAATGTAAACTCGATTTCAGACTAGATTGCAAAAATTGAAGGCATATAATCACGCATAAAATATGGGGGCTAGATTATCACAATAATCCAATAAAAGCCACAATTATTTGGTTTTATGCAAAAAATAAAAAGCCAGAAACAAAGGTCAACATCCATAAAAATGATGTTTGTAAGCCATAAAAACCTTAGATTAACGACCAACAAGTATGCATGCACATGTAAGAACCATCAATCGACCAAAATGATACCAAAATCAAGGACCTAAGGCAAAGTTCATGACAAGAACACCAGCCTAGAAATCTTATAAACCCAGAAACCTAGCAACAGAAACTTAAACCCAGAAAAATGCAATAAAACTTATAATAACAACTAAACTTAGTAACACATAGTTTAAGCATTCTTAATACAACCTATTTGAATCATCAAAAAAATTAAGAAACAAAAAATAATAGAAAAATCAGTAAGCAAAGTCATGTAAAACAATGAGAAAAAATAATTTTTCTTTAGGTAAAAACATTGTTTTATTGGATAAATTCAATGTCTTGATGCTTAAACAACATGCATACAAACTAAACAAACCCAACAAGCTACCTCAAAATAACTTAAACCATAGCAACTTTAAAACTTAAAACACATTGTCATAACTTCAAAAAAGATCATTTTAACATCAAAGCATGTAAAACATTATTTTATAATAACATTTAACACTTTAATGAACATAATTAATCATTCAACTAAACTTCAAATAAAAGACATACAATAAATTATGTCATAACTAAAAAGGATAAACAAAGCATCAAAATTAATAAGTAGCTAAAAAAGAAATGCATAATGAACCTCTAATACCAACATTTAACATACATAATAAAAAAAAGGGTGTGCTCAATGAGTTGCAACCCCCATCAAAGCTTAAAGGTATACCTTGTGATGAAGATATAACATTCTCTTTTGAGTCTTTGGTTTTTTTCTCTTTGGTTTTGAACTCCTTTATACTTCTAATTAGTCTGGATACTATTCTTTCATTTTCTTTCAATTTGGTGCCCTATTTCTCTAGCTTCTCGTTTAATCCCTTATATGATTTCTTTATCAATTCTTTAGGTGTTTTCTTTATTTTTTTCTCTCCATTTCTTTTTCCAGCCCCCTCTCCTTAAAGAGCAACTGCTTTTTTATAACCAAAATCCCTCTAAAAGTTGTTGCCAAAACTAGGATGATTTTGTATGAGAAAAGGATGGTTTGAGGAAAACTCCTCTTATCCTTTCCTAACCTCTTTGGAAAAAAGGGTTATGGTTCATTTTGTCATCTTATAGGTTTAATTTGATCAAGAGAAGGTAACTATAAAGCAATCAAGGGAGTTTTTCTTTTTTAGTCATGACTAACTAAGTGTGGTACTTTGAAAAGGTCATAATTAAAATTAGGAGATAATTGTACCCATGGTTTACCTGAACCATGTAAAAAGGATGCATATTTACCCATATAAACAAACCAAACTCGAGTTAGAGATCTAAAATGCCACATTCATTGCGAAGATTGGCTTTTAATCAGCTTTAATATATTAATATAGAGTGGCTAATCAAGGAAAAGATGTTGTCTAATTCATTGACAAATAAGGTGTAAATGTTTGATATGGGTGGCTCATCTTTGTACTTAGTCTATTAGTGGTGGTTAAAGCCCTTGAATTGGTCGAAGATGTCATATTCATTCGTCCGAAGATGACATCGTAATTAGCCTTCTCAATTGGGGTAGAAAATAAAACAGGGATAGACGGCATGCCACTCAATTATTTTAGAAAAAATGAGTGACATGTCGTCCTCTTAAACCCTAAAAATTAGAGTTTTTTAATCGGGATCTAAAAAACTTCAATTTGATCCCTGTTGTTTCAATTTAAGCTCAAGTATTCTTAATTGAAGCAAAATTGACTAATTTTATACAACGAGGCCCTTGTTGAAAATCAATTGAGATCCTACAAGTGTGGCCCCTATTGGTTTCAGTTTATACAATATAGTGCCCAATTAAGCTTTAAACATTGATTTTTTTTTAATGTAGTCCTTATTATTGCGCGCTATTTGCAGAAGGTTTTTGGTCTAAAATTATTTTAATTTGAACCTCAATTACCTTTCAAACTTAAATTTCTTGCAATTGAACCCTTGGGTATACTAATTTGGCCTTCCAAAGTTTAAATTATGTCCCTAATCTTTTAATTTTTACAAATTAATTCGAATTAAGCCTCCAAACTTGATTTTTGTACAATTGAGTCCTTGATTGAATCCTCAAAACCCAATTGGAAAATTAAATAAGTCCTTAAACTTAATTCATTCTTCCAATTTTAGGCCCAATCTCACTTTTGGAATTAATTTTGCTTCAATTAAGTCCTTAATGAAATCAAATAAACCAATTGGAAGTTTAATTAAGTTCTTAAACTTAATTAGTTCTTCTAATTTTGTTTAGATTAGATTTTAACCTTAAACTTTATTTTAAATTAATTTTTTCTTCCCACCTTATCAAAATACCCCAATCTAGCTATTTTTCTAGCATCTTGGTCTATTTTAGCTCAAAGGCTTATCTCCTCTTATCTAAAAAATATATTTCTTGATTTCTTGATTTTTTTGAATTCTTAAATTAAAAGTATTTTTTAAAAAATAATTTTTTAAGGATCTAAAATTGGGTTATGACAATATGTATGTTCTGAGGCTTAGTTCATGTAGGGTGTTCCCATGACACCACTTCTTTATTGTTGGTCATGGACCTGGGATTCGGGTTGTGATAAAGGTGGTATTAGAACCTAGTTTTGTTATAAACCCCGTAATATATGGAGCTTAAGATTCATCTTGCCTTGATATCATTCTTCTTTAAATTCTTATATCTAGCATTTAATGTCTTTTTTGAACTTTTTTATAGTTATATTGATATAAGAGCGTTCTTTTAGGAAAATATCGAGGGCTAGACATGTAGTTAATAGTGATCATGTCGGTAATAATCAAAAGGATGTTTCTATTGTTCAGCTCAGGAATGAGAGGTGAAAGGAGAGGGTTAGAACACCATCGTCTTAGCCTTTGAGAAAATAGATTCAGGATGACACTAAGTCTAAGGGAGGTAATGGTTTGGATGTTGGTTAGAACTAAAAGGAGGAATCCAAATGTAAGGTGCCTCATGCTTACAGTGCTTTGGATAAGATTGGACAGGTCATACAAACCTTGGCTAATCTTTTAGATAAGAGAGAGAGAGAGAGAGAGAGAGAGAGAGAAGAATAAGAATGTTTCTTCAACTCTCCATACTATGCACAAAATGAATGTGCCTTTGTCGAACTTTCTTAAGCTGGCCCTTCCCACCTCTAAAGGAGTTGCTAACTTTAAGGACCCATATCAGTTTTTGGATGCAACATAGCGTAGATGTGAGGCTATGAGATGCATGGATGATCGTGCAGTGCCTTTAACATCCTTCAGGTTGGAAGGTGAGGTGGTTGTGAACTAGTATGAGTCCAAAAAGAGTGAAATGATTGTAAATTCTCCACCGATGGCGTGGAAAGAGTTTTTTATGATGTTTTTGAAGCGCTTTCTGTCTGAAAGTGTAAGGGACATTAGAGCATATGAGTTTGAGAGGTTGGTTTAAGGTGATTTTACCGTGACAAAGTATGAGGTTTAGTTTACATGGTTGTCCAGATATACTGGCTATATGGTACAAACTAAGGAGAGGAAGATCAAAAGGTTTGTTTGAGGTTGTAATAGCTACCTCTTTAAAGCTATTAAGGCTTACGAGTTTAAGACATACTCGGTTATAGTGGATTATGTCTGAACTATTGAGGCACGAAAGTCAGAGAGTACTTAGTAATGTGGTAGCGATTGCTTTTCAAATAACTTTTCGTGCCGAAATGCATGCCAATGATATTTTTTTTCATTTTTTAAAAATCATTTTTGACATCAGCACATCAAAACGATTCAAAACATACAAACCATATTAAATTTTAGCAAAAAAAAATTTAAAATTTTTTAGGAACGCGGTTTGCACCGCGTTCCCAAACGCATTCTTAGAAGATTAAGTATTGTTTGGTTTGACCAAAAGGCCTAAGGTTGAAAGTTAGATTTTTTTCCAGCAGCAATCTGATACAGGTTCTAATAATGGATAAAGAGGCCATCAAGGTTAATTTAAATAGTTGAGGTATTTCTCGTAAAGGTTCATTGCAGGGGACACACCATATATGGTATGAGTGGAGGTGGTCAGACTCGAAGTCAAGATACTATTCAGTTAGCATTGTAAGGTTTAAATAAGAAGCCTCTATGTTAGTTCGGTAGATCTAGGCATTATAGATCGATTTGTTACAAGCAGATAAGAGCTTGTTTTGGTTGTGGAAAAACCGATCATTTACTGAGGGATTGTTTGAACAGGTGAATATACACGTCAAGTGCATCTGTATCGATTGCATCTCCTACTCAGACTTAATCAGCTAACCATTTAGTGTTTTAGGGTGGTTATAAAGTTGGTGGGCGTAACTAGTGGGACCGTGAAGTAGGTGGTGGAGGTTTTCCGCTAGCGAGTCAGAGATAGGCGCACGTTTTTTCCCTCACTTAGCAGGATGTCCAGGCATCCAATATTGTTGTCTCAAGTACACTTTTTATATGTTTTTTCACAGCTAGAATTTTGTTTGATATGATAGCGATCTATTTTTCGTGTCGTCATATTTTGCTTTAAGGTGTAATATACAACCTATTGTATTTGAAATTCCTTTGTGTGTGGCTACCTCTTTCGATGAGGTTATGTTTGGGGAATATATTTATGTTTATTATGAGGTTGAGGTATAAGGTAGAAAGCTAATGGATGATTTGGTGATCATAGAGATAGTACGATTTGATGTGATGTTAGGTATGGATTATTGGAATAAGACAATGGTTTTCAAGATTGACAAGGAGGAAGAGTTTACATACCATGGAGATGGGTTATCATCCTCAACGAGTATTCTCTTGACAATCATGAGAAAGATGGTATAAAAGGTATAAAAGGCTTTTTGGCTTATGTATAGGATATGATCCTAATGGTTTTGAAGATGGAACAAGTTCCAATAATTAAGGAGTTCATTAATGTTTTTCCTAATGACTTACATAGACTGCCTCCCAATAGGAAGATATAATTCTGTATTAGTCTAAATTCAGGAACAAAACCAATTTCAATAACATCTTATAAAATGGTGCCGATAGAATTAAAGGAGTTGAAGGAGTAAATACAAGATTTGTTGGATAAGAGGTTTATCCGTCATGAAGTGTCTCCATGGGAAGCACTTGTTTTGTTTGTAAAGAAAAATGATAGGTCGATGATGATGTGTATAGACTATAGGCAATTGAATAAGGTCGCCATTTAGAATTGATACCCACTCTCTTGTATTGATGACCTTTTTATCAATTTCAAGGAGCTCAATGTTTCTCAAGGATCAATTTACAATCCATGTATCACCAGTTAAGGATTAGAAAGGATGATATTCCTAAAGTTGTTTTTAGGTCTTGTTATAGGCACTACAAGTTCTTAGTGTAGTCTTTTGGGTTAAGGAATGTAATAACGACCTTTATGGACACGATGAACATGGTTTTTAGTCTGTTTATTGATAGACCATTGATGATATCTTGGTGTATCCAACGAGTGAAGAGGAGCATGAAGAGCATTTGAGATTGGTGCTTTAAACTCTAAGAGATCATTAGTTGTATGGAAAGTTCTCGAATAATGAGTTTTGGTTGTAGAGCGTTGGATTATTAGGACACGTGGCGTCTAACAATAGGATAAAGGTTGATCCACAGAAGGTGGAAGCAGTTAAGTAGTAGCCTAGATCGACTACAATATATGAGATTAGGAGTTTCTTGGGTTTAGAAGGATACTACAGGAGATTTGTGGAGAACTTTTCACTAATTGTAGCTTTGTTAACTAAGTTGACAAAAAAAGTCAAATTTTAGTGGTTAGAAAAATATGAGAAGAGTTTCATGGAGTTGAAGAAAAGGTTGATTAAGGCCTTTATTTTGATAGTACATTTAGGGTCTAGTGATTTTACTGTGTACTGTGATGCATCAAGGATTGGATTGGGTTGTGTTTTAATGCAGAACAGAAATGTGATTACTTATGCCTCAAGAAAGTTGAAGAAGCATGAGAAAAGTTACCCAACATGATTTAAAGATGGTTGTAGGTAGTGTTTGCTATTAAGATTTGAAGGCACTACTGTATGAAGAGACATGTGAGATATTTTCAGATCACAAGAGTCTTTAGTATATCATCCAGTAGAAGGATCTAAATTTGAGAGAGAGAAGGTGGATAAAACTATTAAGTGATTATGATCGCATGATTTTTGAGAGAGAGCAGGCACTACAATTAAGGCACTACCGTCCAACAGATTGTTTTCCTTCCAATCCCTCGGGTCAGTTAGTAGAGGAGTGTGATAAGAACAACATATCCAAAAATCAACATGATCCAACGGTGGATTCCAGAGATATGGTCACCAGAGCATTATTGGTTTTCTCCAAAATCTGCAGTTCTCTCTATCTGATTTTCTCTATTTTTTTTTAACTGGTGGCCTATTTGCAGTTTTATAGGCACCTTTTTCCATAATTACAATTTTTTTCCTCGTTCATGCCTTTATGTATTTTATTTTATTTTTCATGTAAACTATCTGGTCTATTTCTGCTTAAATCACTAATCTTTACCAAACTCCGATTGGTATGAGATATTTAACCAAGGTAGGAAAACATATTAATAGACTTCATGCAAACTTTCATCCCGATCTGACGATTGGATTATGAGCTCTGCTTCCTAATGTAAAATTGGTCAGTTCATGACTTTTTCGTCAACGATACAAATTTTCTTGTTCAATCTTCACATAAAATCATATCAATTTTTCTTCTAAACCTTTAAGGTCATTTTATTATTTTTGAATATATTCATTTTAGAATTTTTCATATTTATTTATTTATCAGGCTTATTACCGTTTCAAAATAATGTCAATGATTTTTAATCGGTGCTTGCACCTTCAATCCTACCCTTTTTATTGCACTATCCTTTATTATAATGTATTCTTTATTACCTCACTTATTTCTTAGAAACATTTTGTTATTTTCTCATTATTTTATCCATCAAAACACGTTACCAGTTTCTCTGTCCTTATGAATTCTAAACCAAAATTCATTTTATAGAAGTCACCCCTTCCATTTTATATCATTATTTATCTATTATTTCTAATCTTGGTTTCCATCACTTATTGAAATCATACCACTTTCAGTCTTACGTTTACATGAGGGTTTACACGTCTGCATATTTAAATTATAAATTTCCATGGTTTCACATATTTAATTATTTTTTTACGAATTATATATTATCCCTTTCTCTTAGTTGTTACCTTTAACAAAAGAACATAATTAATGTAATAATCCAATATGCAACCCACAATCATATGTTAAAGTGTATGTGTGAAAATGAAGGTTTAAGAATACTTGTTTAATGAGTATATGAGTAGAATCAAACGATAACAATGCGAGAGTTTGTAAACCTGAATATTTCAATAAGTATTCTGATAGACTTTGATAATAATATTTACTAAGATGCATCTCAAGAGTTAATAAAATTCCTTCTTACTCGTCATCCTAATAACAGTTTTGTCAAATGGTTTTCATAATAGCAAAAAACAGTTAGTAAGTTAATTTGTTTTTTTAATGTCAACTACTACTTTCCTCCCCCTAACCAAAACGAGACATTGTCCTCAATGTCCTCAGGTAGAAAGATAAAGTATAGAAGACATGACATGAAACACACTTAAACAAATATAAGAAAAAACAAAACAAAATAATATGCTATTAATAAAACCAAAAGACACAAGGTTTCACAAACGAAGGCTCAAATCCAATCTAAGCTTTTTACAGCTTTTCATAGCTGACCAATTTATACGACTTATGGAGGGAATAATTACAAGGATGAAAGATTGTAGTTGGTCAATCAATTATTCAGCAGTAGCAGTAGAGATTATGATTTGTCGTGCCAAAGATGTTAGAAATTTCTGTTACACAACTTGATCAAGAAAAGACAACAAATTATCATAAAAACCATTAACATTTAACAAACCTATAGGTTTATGGTAAATGTGCAGTTGGGCTCAAGAGAAAATATGAAAGATCTCTTCCAATGTGCCCAGACCACCTAGTCAGGCAATGAAGGCGTCAACATGGTTAGACATTGGATTCATTCGATCAGACATTGTGGAGACCTGTAGTTCTTCTACAATTGTTTTTTCAATGATGTCCCCTTTTGTTAAAGCTTTGGGGACGACCCCCAAAACTTGACTGCCTCCTAAAAAAGCAGCTATTGACACACCCCCCATTAACGCAAAGCTGCCTCCCCTACACTAAATGAATCTTTCTCTCAGCTAGTACCTAACTAAGATGATTTCTTGATTCTAAAAACTCCTTTTCTTTCCCGAGACTTGCTCCATCAAAAACACAAATATTTCTTATTTGATGTCTTGAGAAACCTGTCATTTCTACACACATCTATATATGTTAAATGTATGGGTTGAGTAGAAATGAAGGGAAGGAAGAGAAGATTTTATAAAGGAGAAATTGAAAATGCAATCATACCACCTATATGTAGGCCAGTTAGAGTCTCTCTCTCTCTCTCTCTCTCTCTCTCTCTCTCTCTCTCTATTTTTGGTCAAAACATATGTATGTACAGATAGTTGTGATTGTGGCTCACATCTTCCTTTGGTTTTACGTCTAAGAACAGCTTAAACGCCCTTATGGGTCGGGGATAAGCTTCTTATCTAGTTTTTTTAAAAACTGGCAAACATGGTCTTTTTTAGTCAAATTCCAAAGACTATATCGAGCATGTTCTTTATGAAAATGGTGCTATAAATCATGAATTGCACGATGCACATCTCCATTAAGGTACGTCCTAAGAGTCAATAGAAGATTATCTAAGGACTCTTTATGTTTTGGAATAAATCCTAACTTTTGACAATTTTCACAGGTTTTGCAGAACATATGTGTGTCCTTGAACATGGTGGGCCAATAAAATCCACATTGTAAGATTTTTACAATCGCCTTTGTTGATGAGAAATGACCCCCACATGCCTCGGAATGACAAAATTTAATGACACTACTTACCTCATTATCAAGAATGCATCTTCGATATATTTGATTAGGACAATATTTGAATAAGTAAGGGTCATTTCAATAAAAGTTCTACATGTCGCTCAAAAACTTTCTTTTGTCTTGGGTATCCAAATGAGCTGGCAAAAATCCTGAAGCAAGAAAATTGTCAATATTAGCAGACCAAGGTGTTGAAGCAACAGAAAGTAAGGATTCATCAAGAAAGTAATCATTAATTGGTGTGATGTTAGATGTCAAATCTATTGTCAATTGATCCACGATAACATTTTTTGTACCTTTTTCATCCTCAATTTCTTTCTATTTGAAAGTTTCAAAGATTTTAGAATCGTGATTGACTTCCCTTTGTTTGGTCATGGCACGAGAAAATGGAAGTATTAGTGGGGATCAATCTTTTTCTTTGCAATGCTCAGGTTTAACCCCTTCCTTACCCTCAGAGATAGACTCATCATCTTTCTCACAAGGTTCAAGAATGGTTTTTTCAATAACCTTACCACTGTGGAGAGTAATGACTGATTGGACTTGATCCATGTGATGGCTTTCGGAGCTGCTTGCACTAATTGTATTGCCCTTTGGGATTTTGCTGTGGTTGAGATGAAAACTTACCTTTCTCCTAAAAACTGAGAGGTGATGTGAATTTTACAAGAGTATCTTTAAAATCTGTCATGGTTTGAGCAAGTTGAGTGTTAATTGTCTCTTGCTTTTCACTGAATGCATGCAATGTTTCCTCAAGATTTCTTCTAAGAGGTGGAGCATAAGGAGGTGCATATCCATGAGAATTTTAGAAATTATGGTGTGCTTGAAACGGTGGCTGTGAAGTTTGTGCATTATTATTATCACTCTTTAAACTGAAATTTGGGTGATTTCTCCAACCAGGGTTGTATGTTTGCAAGTATGGGTTATGATTGGGTCTTTGGAAACTGTTTAAAGCATTCCTTAAAAGAAGGAAAAATTGGACAGTCATTGGTTGAGTGTTTATTGGTTTCACAGATTTGACATGCAATGTCTTGAATAAATTTTAATTAACCACTCTTTTTTAATTCCAGTGCCTCGACTTTTCTAGCTAAAGATGCAAATTTGGCTTGGAGGTCATGATCTTCCTAAGGTTGTATATGCCTCAATTAGATGTACGAGGTTGAGTTTTACCTAGTGCCTCACAAGTGCCTATAGTGTCCCAATTTTGAGCTAACAAGTCTAGGTACTCCATTACTTCATCAGGGTCTTTATCCTTAAAAGTTTCATTGCACATCAATTCCGTCATTTGCCTATATTTAGGTGTTAACGCTTCATAAAATTATGAAACCAATCTCCATGTTTCAAAACCATGATGAGGAGAGGTATTAAGCAAGTCTTTATACCTATCCCAACAATAGTAAAATGTTTCTCCTGGCTTTTGAGTGAATGTGGTGATTTGTCTTTTGAAAGAGTTTGTTATGTAAGATGGAAAAAACTTCTTTAAAAATTGTTGTTGCATTTCATCCCAAGTACGAATGGATCTTGACCTAAGATTTTGTAGCCATGTTTTAGCTTTATCTTTTAATGAAAAAGGAAAAAGCTTTAATCTGATGGTGTTCATGCTACAATTTAAGTCATTATAAGTGTTACAAACTTCAAATTCTCTCAAATGCAAGTATGAATTTTCTAGATCTACGCCATGAAAAGTAGGTAAAAGTTGAATAATGCCTAGCTTAAAATTAAAGTGAGATGCATCAGGAGGGAAAACTATGCATAAGGGTGCACTTATTCTTGTTGGATTCATGTGGTCTCTAAGTATTCTAACACGATTATTCTTATTATTCTCATTATAAAGTGACTGATTATTCTCTTCAGCCATGTTTTCTGAAAATGATGAGGATTTCCTAGAAAGCTACCACTTAATGTGTGTGTCCAAACTCTCATGCAAGTGCAGAAGGAAAGAAAAAAGAAAAAGAAGAAACAAAAAATTAGAAAAACAGTAAAAGTGAAAAGAAAAATAAAATAAAATATATAATTTATACAGTAACTTACCTCCCCGACAACGGCGTCAAAAACTTGACACGATCAAAAGATTGATGTTTTATCTCAAGTGCAGGAGTGTCAAAGTAATAAATAACCCGGCAAGACCGAGGTTGAACCACATGGAGGTTAACTATATAAAATTATATATAATAAATGAAAAGGAGTTGAAGAGAACTTTTGAGATGTGATATTGATGTAAGGATTAAACAAGGATAAAACAATTGTTAAGGTTAGAGGATCCACTAATGGTTTTTCAAATAAGTATAATATAAACTATTTTTACTACTCAACTGAAAACCACACACAAAGGAGGTTCCAATTGGATTATAAATTATTAACATGATTATATTAATTATTTTATTTGAGTAACGCCAATACTTGCAAATGTGGTCATGTATTCATAGTGATAACTTATGTTAACAACAAATCAAGTTCCTTTCATAACATAGGTGTCAGTTATACCATACAGTTGGTTATGAAAGGATCAAGTATTTATTGTACCAAGGGTTGTACAATACAAATCTAGATTAACAATTTAACAAGCAAGGTGTTAAGACTAAGATAACAAATACAAAACATGTTAGTATCAAACATTAAAGTCCATGTTGAGTTTATACTATACTTATTCTTACACCATTAGTGTACCCTTTTCACCTTGACAAAATAAACTTAGCTACACATAATAAAGATGAGAAACATAAATAAACAAAATAAAATACATAATAATGATATACATTAGCTAAGTAAAGGAAAGGAAATGAAAAGCATAAACAAGAGATTAATATAACATGAAATAAAACTTGAACATTACAAAATACAAAGAAAAAGAGCAAGAGCAAGATCTTGATATGAAAACCAAGATGCCTAAATGCATGGCAAATGCCTCCTTTTATTGGCCAAAATTAAGAACTATTGATTTGATGACTAATTATTGAGTGGATGGCCACCATTTGACTTGGTAACAATCCTTATCTTCTTGTCTTCAGAAAGCATCATTGCTAACATCAGAATTTGAACAGATAGTCTTATGAAAGTTCTGGGAAATTGTCTCAGCTTTCCTACAAAATAAGAATGAGGTCATTTGGGCTTCTAGAACTCGAGATATGGGCTGAACACTGAACAGTGTCTTGGCTGTAGGACAGATTCCAACTTCTCTGTTGTTGCTACAATTTGAACTTGAAAAAGATCCTTTTAAATCTTAGACTCTTCATGAAAGTTTTAAGCCTATATCTTAGCTTTTTATCCATATAAACCAAACCTAAATCCACGTTCTATAGCTCCAGTTATGATCCAATAATCAAATGGTGTTTCAATTTGAATTCAATCAGCATCTCTTTTCTAAGCTTAACCCTCTCTTTGTCTTCTCAATTTCAGGAGTTAAACTCATCAATCAATTCTTTGATTTATGTGATAGGCCTGCATTTAAAATGAACATTTACCATAAATTAAAGGTATCTTATATTATCAGACTTGTTATTATAAAACATGCTATAGTTAAGGAGTTATTGATACTTCAAATGCAAAATGATGATATAAAACCTTGATAAAAATGCACTTTCAAGTACTAATTAATTTGTTTCAAAATAGTTTGAGTGATGCTACTCTCATTTGGTATATGTGATTTGATAATACCAAGGTAAAAGGGTGGAAGAACTTGGTTGATAACTTCATTAAGCATTATAAGTTCAATATGGACATGACCCCTAATAGATAAAGTTTACAAGCTATGAAGAAGGGCAACAAAGAGTCCATAAGGGAATACTCTCCTAAAGATGACGTGAATCAGCTGCACAGGTTAATCCTCTTTTGTTGGAAAAAGAGATGGTTGGTTTATTTTCAAACACTTTCAAGACCCTGTACTTTAAAAACTTGGTTGGAAACTCTGTATAACATTTATCTGACCTGGTTGTTATAATTGAAATAATCGGATAGGCTATTTGAATGGGTAAGACTGTAAACCCCAATGAGAAAAAAAAAGGTTTTATTGGATGAAAAAAGAAACTAAAGTTCACAATGTTGAATGACGATATAAAGGAAAGAAGAAAACTTACCAAGAAAAATATGACTTCAAAACATTTACACCTACCCCTGCCATATCCAATATAAATTTTACCTTGCCTTTTTCTGTAAGCCAAACCAACACTCAAACCAACCCAATAAATAACCAGACAAACAATACTTCTCGCCCATAAAAAACTTTCCCAGGAAACAAAGAACAAATTTCACCACTACACATACCTCTTAATGAAATGTATCAAAGACTGCTTAGTATTGGCCAAGTTGCACCTGTTTCTCTGACACCTTTGCAAAAATCATTCCCTCATTGGTACAAACTTAATCAAACATATGAATATCATGCTGGTATCGTCGGTCATAAAATTGATGGTTATGTTGCATTTAAAAGAAAGATAATTCAACTCATTAAGGTCAGATGGATTACCTTTGATGAATCCCTGAATGTGAATTCAAACCCACTACCAAACCATGCTTTTGAAAATGAAGGGTTAATACTTTGGAGATAGAAAGAGAAGGTGAAGCAATCCTAAAAGTAATAATAGAGAGGTTGTATGAGATGTTGAAACAAGCTAGACATCTTAAAATACCATTCAAAACATAGGTTATAAGAGATATGAATGAATACTATAAGTATCATTGACATTTTGGACATAAATCTTGGTTTTTGTAAAGAATTTCATTTTGAGATAGAAAGCATAATGAAGTTGCAAGTGTTGAGATTGGGTGGTCTAAAGGAAAATGATATAATGGGACAGTGACTAGAAATAATAAGAAGGTTGAAGTTTGTAGGTGTTAGTTAACTGAGGGGGGACCCTAAAAAATGATTCTGGTCAAGCCTGCAAGTACAACTGGTGGAAGTTATAATGCCTTACCTCATAATTTTAGGTAATCCTTTCATAATAAGAATCATGCTTATATTTTTCATGTTAAAATAGGAAGGCTAACTCAAAGTGGGAGATGTTTTACTCCTGAAGAGTTGGAAAATCATAGGAAATCCGAAGAAAAGAATGTGGTAGAACTGGCAAAGGTGGATGAGGTTAATAAGACAGTAAGAAATGAAGAGGCTAATGAGTTTTTTAAGTTAATGAAGCACAATGAATATAGCATGGTAGATCTTGAAGAAAACACCTGCTAGGATTTCTTTGTTGTCATTAGTTCTAAGTTTAGAATTGCATATGAATGCTCTTCAAAAAGTTTTAATGAGGTTTATGTTCCTCAAGGCATCACACATGATTCTACAAAACATTTGGTCAGAAGGATTCAGGCCACACCAACTACCTTAACTTTACTAATGATGAGCTTGATCCTAAAAGAACGATCATAACAAACCATTATATATCATAATAAAATGCAAGATTGTGTGATTGCTAAAGTAGTTATAGATAATGGTTTTGCTCTAAGTGGTTGTTAAGACATGTGCTTGATAAGATGCCTATTGACGCCTCTCATATGAGGCCGAGTTCCATGACTACCAGAGCATATGATGGGTCACCTAGGCCAATTATTAGGAATATTGATGTTGAACTGATCATTGGCCCTCAACCATTCCAAATGACATTGCATGTGATGAATATTCATCCCTTATATAACATGTTGTTAGAAGGCTTTGGATACATGCAGCCCGAGCTGTCGCATCTTTTTTACATTAGTGAGTCAAGTTTATCATCAATGAGAATTTGGTGACCATAAAAACTGAAGAGGCTTTATCTATGATAAGAAATGTGTCAGTCTCTTCCATTAAAGTTGAAGAAAGTGAGGATGGAAATCTCCATGCATTTGAGGTTATAAATGCTGAATTGGTACTTAAAAATACAGTACAAAAAAAGCCAGAGATTTATAAGGCCGTAAAAATGGTTGCTAAATGCTTTTTGAAACATGGGATGTCATTCCAACAGGACCCAACCACATGAATGTCTAAGAGGATGAATATGATGAAAATAAAGTGTGCTGATCAGAGGTTTGACTTAGGTTTTAAGTTAGGAAGGGTAGATTACAAAAGAGCAGCTGAGGTTAAAAAACAAAGGAGATTAGCCTAGATGAAGGAAGGGAGCCCAATAAATACAGTATAGAAATCTCACTTATTCACATAACATTTCCACAATCTGCACATGTGGTAAAGGCTGAAAATGAGCTGGAAAGTCTAAGAAAAGAATTCATTGGTACTACTATCCACTATCTTGAAAGGATTAAAGAAGAAGACCTTAAGGGTAGAGAGAATCCTCTTAAATTGTAGTCTCAACTAACTATTGGCAGTTTAGAAGACGTCCCATCTAAATTTATGAGAAAGTTAACCAATGGGAAAGAGTTGAACAATTGGGAGATTCAGGAAGCTCCGATTGTTTTTATAAAGTAGTAATATACCTAACCTATATGCTTTTATTTTGATTAAATAATGTACCTTGCTGATAATCATGGCTCAAGATATTGGCAATAAGGTTTTGTTGTTAAGCCTTTTCTCTTTTTAAATTTTAATAAGATTATGTATTTTTGTTTCAATTATGCCTTTCTATTTTGCCTATTTATTTTTCCAAATATAAATTATACACTCATAACCAAAACACTTTTCACTTTCAGGAAATCTGAAAGCGGATGGTTGATAAACTCATAAACCCACTGTATTGAGAATAATTAGCCTAACTTTGATAAAACTATAATTGCAATGGATGAAAAAGAATATGAGAAGAAAGACATCAAAAAGTTTACAACGATAGTGGAACAATTTGAGTATACATAGGAACCTGCAAAAAAAGAGCTAAAATTGATAAATATAGGCATTAAACAAGATAAAAGAGAATTGAAAATTGGGATACTAATCACCGCTAATATGAGAAATGAGTTGGTTGCTTTTTATAAAAATATGTTGATATTTTTGCCTGGTCATATGCTAATATGCTTGGTTTAGATACCGAGGTTGTGGTACATAAGTTTCTTCGGGTATATTCAAATTAAAATGGCTGAGCAAGACAAGGAGAAGACTATATTTATCATCTTGTGGGGAACTTTATGCTATAAAGTGATGTCATTTGGGTTAAAGAATGTTGGAGCAACTCATCAACGAGCAATGGTGACACTTTTTCATGACATGATGCATAAACAAATTATGGTGTACATAAATGATATGACTGCTAAGTCTAAAAAAGAATAAAATCATATCTAAATGTTCAAAAGGTTGAGAAAATACCAGTTGAAATTGAACCTTGTGAAATGCATATTTAGGGTGAAATCGGGGAAGCTACTAAGGTTTGTGGTAAGTACTAATGGCAGAGAAGTAGACCCTGATAAAATAAAGGTCATACAAGCTATACTAGCTCCTAAGACTAAAAGAAAGTTCAAAGCTTTTTAGGATGCTTAAACTATGTCGCACGTATGCGGCGTCGCGACGATCGTCCACCACTCTCAGGTAAAAATGGAAAGGTCTATCTGGCAAATATGAAGAGACAAAAAATTCTTGTCTCTTATCAGTAGAAAATTTGAATGGGAGTTGCCACCTAGTATTCTGGTCACTAGGAACCCTAACTAGTCTCAAAGATCGGGTACGGAAACTGATTGCGTAAACGAAAGGTATTAGCATCCCAATTACGCCCTACCTAAGGTAGGCTGCATTGTTTTAATGTATGATAAAAAAAAATTATGGTCTTATTGCGTTTTCTGATTGTTGAGTTGTCTAAAGTTCAAGAAAAGTCCTCTTTAATAAGGAGGTTCTTATCTTAATGGGGTAAAACCTAGTCGTTCTAGCATCCGAGAAAAAAGAATTTAATATCCAGAATATGTATTATGTGTAATGTCATACCCCGGATATGAAAAGACATACAAAATAAAAAATTTATTGTTTTTGAAATTTTGGCCAATGTTCTCTTGATTTTAATAAACTGGTTATTAAAGCTAAAATGCATGCTAAAATGTTGTTTTTTGGTGTATGAAAAACACAATATGATTTTTTAGCTTTGAGACACTTGGTTGTATGCACAAAAATATTTTTTTTCTTTTTTTTCAATTTTTTTTGTATTTTGGAAGTTTTGACAAAAACCGGGTATTTTAATACCGGATTTGTATTTTTTCGGTATAAAAATACCAACCAAATACTAAGAAAAATTTAGTAAAAAAAATACGAAAAACAATTACAATTTTTAAAAATAATTTTTTTCTAATTGGGTCGGACCTGGCCTAGTCATTTTGGGCTGGGTCGGCGTTGCCAACCCATTAAACAGTGGGCTTCTCCAATGTTCACATGCAACGTAAACAGTGGAGAAGAAGACGCAAAAAGAAGACAAAAGAGATGGAGGAGGAGAGGGAAGAAGGTTGACCTGCGGTGGCTCACGGTGCTGCTGGCGGCGGTGGAGGTGGCAGGACGCAACTGCTGGCGTTGGTGGAGATGCCAGCGATGACGGTTCTCACCGTTTCTTCCCCTGTTTTTTCTTCTATTCTTCTTCTTTTTTTTTCTTTTTTCTCTCTCGATTCTCTCCTCTCTATCCCTATTCTGCTCCTCTTTTCTTTCTCTCTATCCCTCTCTTTCTTTCTTACTCTCCCTTTCCCTGTTTTTATAGGCAAAAAACAGGGGAGAGAGAGAACGGGCGGCCACTGCGCTATCGCCCCTCCAACAAGTGGAAAGCTTTGGGTTGTGTCAGCGTCTTTTTAAATGGGAGTCGGCGTCTTTTGAAGGGGAAGATGGTGGTGACAGATGAAGAAAAAATCTTCTTCTTCCCTAGTTTCGCGCGTCCAGTCGAAGAAGAAGACCCACAATGCTTAAAACGACACCGTTTAGGTCCTTCTTTTTTAATGAACAGTGTTTGAAACGGTGCTGTAATGGACAAAACGCGTCGTTTCATTTCAAAAGAAAAGGCGGCAAAAACATGTTAGATTTCACATGGGTCCTCAATTTGTGATTTGTTCAATTGAGTCCTAAATTGCAATTTTGATTTAAAAATCAATGCAATTCTATCCCTGCCAAAAATTAAACAGCGGCCCTGAAGTTGGCCATCCTTTTCACTTTGGTCCTTGGTCTTGAATTAATGCAATTTCACCTCAAAACTTCAATTTCTTCCAATTAAAGCTAAATTGACTTCAAAATCAATTTTTCTTGCAATCAAACCCTCCATAAATTCAATTAAACCTTCAATAAAATTTAATTGAGTCCATGAATATCTGAAATAAAATACTGTCAAATTTTAATCTTTGTAATTTTGAACCTCCTCAACCAATTTTTAATCATTTTTAAGGTGCTCTGGCATCCTCTTTTCACTGTTATATTTTTTTGATAATATTTTTTATTTTTTGTATTTTTTGAATAGAGAAAAAATATGAATTGGGGAATAACCCAAAAATGGGTTCTGACAAACTATGTTGCTCAATTCATTTTACAACTTACAACCACTTGTGAACCAATCTTCCGACTACTCCGAAAAAAGAATCATAGGGTATGGGATAAACACTGTCAAGAAGCCTTTGATAAGATTAAATAGTATTTTTAAAAACCACATCTATTGGTACCACTCGTACTTGAAAAGCCTCTTATTTTGTATTTAACAGTGACTAATCAGCTATAAGTTGTGTGCTTAGACAACATGATGAGTCTGGAAGGGATAAGAAAGCCATTTATTACCTTAATAAGAAATTCACTAAGTGTGAACCTTGTTACAGTATGATAGAGAAGTCGTGTTGTAGTTTGGTATGAAGTGAAAAGAGGCTTCGACAATACATGTTATATTACACCACTTGGTTGATCTTAAAAATGTGTTGTTGTTTGGTATGGAGTGAAAAAAGGCTTCGATAATACATGTTGTATTACACCTCTTGGTTGATCTTAAAAATGGATCCTCTAAAATATATATTTGAAAAGCGTTACATGTCGAGTAGAATAGCCAGATGGCAAGTGTCGTTAGCTAAATATGATATCATCTACATGACAAGAAAACCTATGAAAGGAAGTGCAATTACTGATCATTTAGTTGATAATGCCATTAAGGATTATAAACCATTAAACTTGGACTTCCCTGATAAAGATGTATTGGTAGTGGAAAAAGAAGAAAAAAATGAATGATGGACCATGTATTTTGACGGTGTAGTAAATGTGCTTGGTAATGGGGTCGGTGTTGTAATAATCTCTCCAGAGGGAAAGCAATATCCTATTTCAATTAAGTTGCAATTTAATTGCACAAATAATACAGCTGAGTATAAGGCTTGTATTTACGAATTAGAAGTTGTATTAGAGATGAAGATAAGGAAATTAAAGGTATATAAGGACTTGATGTTGATAATCTACCAAGTAAAAGGTGAATAACAGACGAGAGATGAGAAACTGAGACCAAACCAAGAATATCTCTCCTAACTTGCTAAAGATTTTGATGAGATAGAGTTTACTCATTTAGGAAAAGATAAGAATAAGTTTGTTGATGCTTTGACAACTTTGGCCTTAATGGTTATAATTGATAGTGGTATTAGAGTACAACCCATATATATTGAGATCAGGAGCTCTCCTAGTTATTTTTGTTTAGGAGAAGAGGAACTATATGGCAACTTTTTGTATATAGATATAAAGAGATTCATCTAATATCAAGAATATCCCTTGAGAGCATCAAATATGGATAAGAAAACCTTGAGGAGAATGGCAATAGAGTACTATATAGACGAAGAGATCTTATACAAAAGGTTATTTGATGGGACTTCACTAAGATGTCTAAATAAGATAGAAGCCAATAAAGCCTTGTGAGAAATACACAGAGGAATCTGCACCACCCATGCGAATAGGCAAATGAAAAGAGACGGATATTTTTGGATGACTATGGAGAAAGATTGCATATAATTTATCTGAAAATGCTATAAATGTCAGTTGTATAATGACAATATCAATGCATCTCTAGTGCCTTTATTCAACATGATATCACTCTAGCCCTTCGCAATGTGGGGAATAAATATGACTGGGCTGATTAATCCAAAAGCTAGTAACGGACATCGGTTTATCTTTGTAGCAATTGATTACTTTATGAAATGGGTAGAGGTCTGCTCCTATGCTAATGTGACTAAGAAGGTAGTCAAGCGATTCATTAAGAGAAACCTAATTTGTAGGTATGGTTTACCTGAAAAGATAGTGGTCGATAATGCCCAAAACTTTAATGGAAAGATGATCGTATAATTATGTGCTAAATGAAAAATCAAACATTATAATTCACCCCCTATAGACCAAAGATGAATAACGTTGTTGAAGTTACTAATAAGAACATAAAAAAGATTATTCAGAAAATAATGGTTACCTACAAAGACTGGTGTGAATGGCTTCCTTATACTCTTCATGCATACCAAGTAGCTATAAGGACATCAACTGGGTTACACCTTATTCACTAGTTTATGAGATGGAGGCAATGATACCTTTGGAAGTGGAGATTCCCTCTCTAAGGGTCCTTATCAAATCTAAACTTGGGGGGGTTGAATAGACTAAAATACGATATAAGCAACTAAACATGATCAACAAGAAGAGATTAGTTGTAATTTGCCATCATCAATTGTACCAAAGAAGGATGGCTAGAGTGTATGACAAGAAATTCCAACCAAGGAAGTTCAAGGAAGGAGATCTCGTGTTAAGAAAAACTCTACCGCTACCTGGCGAAGACCATGGTAAATGGGCTCTAAATTATGAAGGTCCATATGTAGTGAAGAAGATATTCTTAAGAGGAGCATTATTATTGACAGGAATGAATGGAGAAGATTTGGTTAGGCCTAAGAACTCTGATTCTGTAAAACGAAAAATCCATGATGTATAAGTTTTCATCAAATCAATAAAATGAAGTTTTGGCCTAGAAATTCTCTTTGCATATCTTCCATGTTTGTTGATACCAAAGAACCCACAAACACACATATATAGCCTTGTATGATCTCGTAGACTCGGCTCATTTATTTAACCAAAAATATTTTCCCCAATGGAATTTCAAAATCTAAACTTTCTTTTGACTTCATAAATAATTCAATTTTTGTTTAAAATAACATTTGACATTCTATTTATAAGATGAAAAATAAGTTAAAGAACTCCCTTATTGAGGTGACTAAATTCTAAACAAGAATATATGAATTATAAAACGAGGAGTCACCCTCACATTATGTCTTTTTAGCCATGTTTTACTTGTACGTATAATTACATGTAGTGGATTCAATGATCATGGAATCATGAAATGCATCTCTTCGTAAAGTTCAAATATTACACTAGACAAGACATAGTTTTTAAACCCGGCCCGGTGGCCGCTCGGATTCCAGGTTTTGACCGGGTCACCGGGTCAATCCCTATTTTAAAAAAAATACAAAACGGCGTCGTTTTAGTAAAAAAACAAAAATCAACGGGTCGCAACCGGGTTTTGCTGGGTCAACCAGGTCGTCGGGTCGGCTGGGTCACACCGGGTCATGACTTTTTCTATTTTTTCATCAACCCGGCCCGGTTCCAGCCACGGGTTGACCTGTCGGGCTGGGCCGGGTCTCAAAACTATAAGACAAGGTCAAAGTTTATTGATTTTAACCATTTGCACTTGAAATGAAGAAAGGTCATCTTTGTTATCTCTTTCACATTAAAAAAATGAATATATTCCTTGTAATCCCCCTTTGAGCCTAAATAATTTTTCTTCAGAAAAATCTTGACTAGAATCGCACCCCACACTAGGGCAAGTGACATTTCAATGATCAAAAAGCCGTGAGAATGCCAAAAGGTAAAAGAGCCTGATAAATTCAAATGCTAGAGGGCATACCAAAATCAAAAGCAAAAGTGATAGTCAAAACAAAATAAGGATGCCCTACCAAAACAATAAAAAAGGGCAAATAAAAAAAAACAGCAAAAGAAAAAAGATTGAAAGACACAATGAGTCAAGCAAATGATAATGATCATGAGTCTTTAAAACCTTGAAACACTTTATAAGCTTTATAAATCCCTTTCTTTTATAGCCATGAGTCATAGCCTATATTGCGTGCCTTTAAAAGTCCTTTCTAATCAAACAAGCAAGGAAGCAATATGGACCAATAATTGGCGCTCTCAAAATGCAAAAGACTTTTTCATAGAAGTTGTGACATTGCGAGCAAGCTACTCGTTATTATTCATATTGATAAAATGAGTACTAAAAAAAAAGATAAATCTTTCTCAAACAAAACCTCAAGCTTTTACTTAAGTCTCTTGCTTTAAAACCCACAAAAACAGAAGGTCACCTCATCATGTACCTTCAATAATTTCAATCTTGCCAACACAAGAACAAATCATCCCTTCTTTAAAAACAAAATATAAAAAATAAAAAATAAATCCCACAGAATTGTAAGATTTTTTTAAAAAAAGAAGTGTTTTAAACTCACATCAGAATAATTTTTGTTCTCAAAATACAAGATGTTCAAGATTTCAAAAATCATTATGGTTAAATATTTGTTCACTAAAACCAAGCAAAAAAAATGTTGTTCAAAGCCATTGTTTATTTGAGTCATTAATAAAGCATACTTAGAGGTAATGGCTATTATAAAGGGGCAATGTTGTATTTTAGAAGGAGATTTGATCTCTTTAAGGTAACAGTATAAAAAGGAATGTTTCTTATAATAAGACAAGGAAACATTTTTGTTTACAAAAAACAATTTGATCCTTTTAAAATAACTAGTAACACTGAATATTATTAGCAGAGAGATAAGGGAATAATGAAAGATCCTCTCAAAATGATCAATGAGACAAAAAAATTTTAGCAAGTAAATGGATCGTGATGGGTACCATAAAGGTTGAGCTGTGTATAATTATAAATTTTCTGGAAAAGACTTAAATAGGCCAACATGAGCAGGCTAAAACCTAAGTGATCAGAAATAACAGACCTTGTCAATCAAGCAATAAAGAGATTGAGAAGAAATGATGACCTATATTTCAAACTAGGTAAAGATGTTTGCATGTCATCTAACTTAAAATCATTGAACAATGTGTTTTTGCAGAAAAATCATAAGATAAATCCCTGACATGGTCTATCAGAAGGCAGACCACCTTAAAATGGTCAAATTTGAAAATACTTCTCTAAATTTTTTAGTTTTGAGAAATCTTTGTATTTTTTACCTAAGCAAGTCGCTTATGAGAATTAGACCAACATGAAAAATCTTTATATTTTTCATAATTAGACAGGTCATCCATTATAATAAGATTAATATTGAATTCACTTTTATGTATTTCATAAATGGGTAAGTCACCCGACAAATGAGAGTAATGTTAAAATCACTTTCATATATTTCACAAATAAATAGGTCACCTGGAAAATAAGACCATTCTTAAAATCACTTTGATGTACTTAACAAATGAGCAAGTCTCCTAGAACAATTATACCACTTTTGAAAATTTTTTGAATTTTTCACATAAACGGGTAGGTCGCATGGAATAATTAAACCATTTTTGAAAAATCTTCAAGTTTCTCACACTAATAGGCAGGTTGTCTGGAATAATTAGATCATTTTTGGAAAATATTTGATTTTTTTATACAATGGGCAGGTCGTCTAGAATAATTAAACAATTTCTAAAATTTTTTGAATTTTTCATTGATAAGGTAGGTTGCCTCTCAAATGACTAATTTCAAAATTTTAGTATTTCTCGAGGAAAGTCACTTCTCAAACGATTAGTTTTGAAGTTTTGCAAGGTAAAAAGAATAATAATAAAATAAATAATAGTAATAATAATTGATTTCATATATTTTATCTTTACAAGCCTACTGTATAATGCCTTTTACAAAACTATATATCGTAAGCGTTGTATATAAGGAGCAATTGTTATAATCTAATTTTAACCATATTTTCTTTTATTTTGATTTTTAAGGAGATGTTAAATTTGAAATTAAACGATTGAGGACTGCTTTTGATCAAGAAAGTGATTTTTCAACTTATAAAAAAAAATAAAGACTATAATGTGTTTTTGCCCTCCTGGGCTCTAGTTTTAAAAAAGATATGATAATTTTAGTTATTTATTTTCAAATTTAATTTTAAATTCTAATCAAATTTAACTTTTAAAAAGAGAATTATTTTTGTTTTTTTTTTTTTAAATTCCTAGGGTTTCAAGTTTTAAATTGTCAGCAACCATCTACCCTCTGACGAGACCACCCCTGAGATTCATCTTTGTCCCATATTGTCACCAACATCAACCCATTAAAGCAATGGTGATCTCTCAAGACAAGAATCGTCAAGGCCCCAACAACTGCAGAAACATCTACGGTAATACTATAAATAATTGTCTCCTTATTTTTGTTTAGCATGTGTAAGTCATTAAAATAGAAAACAAGGATTCCTTGGAGAGCTGGCTTTGTCATCTTTAGTTGATGCTGGTCTCCTTCCGGCTTTAGTCATAGTGGGTCCTGATATGTTAATTTACTGACATAATAGGCGACATGTTTTTAAAATATTTTTTATTTTTTAATATCTCATCTATTCATACCAATTAAACTTAATTTATCAATAATTTTATTTGAAAAAGAAAAAAAAATTATTCATCACAACTTTCATAAGCAATTACATAGTGGAAAAAATTTACACAGTGTTTTCGTTACTATTTACTAATTTTCTAGTAGTGAAATTATTTTAAAAAATAACTTGTTAGTTTTTTATTCGGGAGCAAAACCGACCCAGCATATATAGTTTTGATTTCAAAAAACAAACTAAAACTAATGAAAAAAAATAATATCCACCTCAAATAATTTATTTGAAATTACTTTTCAATTTTTAGAAAACGAAGAGAAATAAATAGAATTTTTCACATAAATAGGTAAGTCGCATGGAATAATTAGATCATTTTTGAAAATTCTTCAAGTTTCTAACGTTAATAGGCAGGTTCTCTGGAATAATTAGATTATTTTTTAAAAGTATTTAATTTTTTTATACAATGGACAGGTCGTCTAGAATAATTAGACCATTTCTAAAAATATTTGAATTTTTCATTGACAAGATAGGTTACCTCTCAAATGACTAATTTTAAAATTTTAGTGTTTCTCGAGAAAAATCCCTTCTCAAAGGACTAGTTTTGAAGTTTTGCAAGGTAATAAAAAATAATAAATAAATTCTTAGAAAATTATAAATTAAAACTAGTTTTGACTAATTTTCTAGTAGTGAAAATTGTTTTGAAAATAACTTGTTAGTTTTTATGCGGCAACAAAACCGGCCTAGCATATATAGTTTTGATTTGAAAAAACAAACTAAAACTAATAAAAAAAATAATATCCACCTCAAAAATTTATTTGAAATTAATT
>Ga0325402_1000393_pt1 | contig 29576 bp, 15 predicted proteins | sample PopdelMetagenome_22_FD_207212 | JGI IMG/M metagenome (GOLD analysis project Ga0325402, IMG submission 207212) | Populus deltoides microbial communities from Bellville, Georgia, United States - Xylem-PdKOR-R3 | ecosystem: Host-associated > Plants > Phyllosphere > Stem > Wood/Secondary xylem... | reverse complement strand
GAGAACCTCCATCGTAGTCTTCAAGCTTTAGCACTTCAACACAATAGCTTTGTACCACGTGAACTCCAGTGATATCAGCATCAACATAATAACCCATCAATCTAACCCTCAACTAAAGTCTCCCCATTCATGGCAGCCAACAGCAACATCAGCATTCATTTCATCTTCAATCAACTACAACGATGAAGCATTTTCCTATAGCATCTCACCTTCCAAGCAACGTTTTCTTTAGCAGTAGCAATAAAGGATCTTCCCTAATTACAGCAGCACCAGAAACATTCTTTCTCATAGTCATGGTTTTCTTCAAGTGCAGCAACATTGTAGGCTCTTTCCAGCCAGACCAATAACTCTTTGTAGCATCATCATGAGCCTCTCTAGTGCAACTTTTTTTCATCTCCATTAGCTTTAACTGTGGACCACTACTAGTCACAACCCCTCTTGGTTGAACCAACCATTAACAAAGATTTCCCAGAACCAACAAATGCAATCGTGACATCCTCAACACACGTAACCTTTCTCTTTCTCACGTTTCTTTTGTATGTTGTTTTGATGAAATATAAATAATGGTAGGAGAAAAGGAATGCTGGAAATGCAAACGTGATATGCATGTATTGTTTTTATTGGTTTAATGGGTTATGACATGTTGGGTTGAATGCTAGGTTTCTTTTGACCTAAGCCCAGCCTGCGTGGCTAAGTTGGACCTTTCACCCTCTAAGGTAATGTTTGGTTTGTGAAAAGTTTTACAAAATAAAAAAAATACAATTTTATTTATGGCCATACGGTCAAATCCCTCAAAAATACAAAACTCATATCTTGCATAAAAAAATATGGTGTTTTAGCATTTCTATATAAAATTCAATATATATATGTGTGTGTGTGAGCGCGCACGCACGCACATGCATTTTGGATTTAATAAATCAGTTTATTAAATCCATAAGAATTTGGTCAATATTTCAATAACCAATAAAAACTTAATTCATGAGAATTAATTGTCAATATTCTGGTATAAATATTGGACATATACGCAGGTTGATATTTAAATATTAGGAAGTGACTAGAAAATTCTCGAAATTATTCTGAATATTCACCAATTTTAATTAAGAGTATTTTTCAGCACAACATATGAGTTGTGGAAAACCCTTCACCTTCCAGGATAGGTGAACCCTATAAAGGCACCTAGATAGATCTTTTCATAAGAATTTATTTGGGTATACGAGTTCATAATGAATTTGAAAAGCTAGATTTATTCATGTGAATGAATCTTCACCCTGAGCCATAGATTGACCACCAATTAGAGTATGCTAAGGGTGCTAATACATTCTCTAATTACATTCAAACCACACATTGCAACTTACCTCAAGTAGGGTATGCTAAGGGTGCTAATACATTCCCTAACTACAACCAGTCTCTTATTCTTAGAATCTCTGATAAAACTAGTACACTTAAGTTTCCTAGCGACCTTCAACCAAACAATGAGGTGGTGAATCCTCAAAACTCCAACGTCGCGCTTCCCCATGTGGTAGAATAACAACTCCACTGGGAACGATATTATTTCTGACAATATTAGACTAAGCTTTGTGTGTTTTGTGTGGTTTATTTGTTTTGATGTGTTTAGATTTTTGTATTTGGCTTAATTATTTTATTTATGCTTTAGCATATTTTATTCTGCTCATGCATGTATGCTTTCATGCATCATTAGCTTATTTGAGATATTTCACTTTATGATACGCACATGGAAACTTCAAGTTAGGTAGGGGAGTAACGACTTACTTTACAACTTTTAGTTAACGTTTAAGTTTGTGAAACCATCCAACTATTTGCTGAGAGCTTGGACTGGTAATGATTGGTATATGTGTCATCTCATTACATACTAGGCCCCAAAATTGCCTTTATGAGGGTGATCATTAGGACAGTGAAAGATCTTTTTTAAAGACCAGGTAGTAAACTTATCCCTTGTCTTACATAAAAGGATTACAGCCTGTCTTTAGGGTGTATGCTTCCTACACATGTTTCATCAAGGCAAACCCTTCTTGAAGCATATTGAATTCAGGACTTACGAATGACACAATGGTCGTCTGAGGAAATTTTCATTGTAGAGTTTGGGCAATAACCAAAATTCTTATTCATCATGTAAGAGTTACGACCATGTGTCACCCCTTGAAGGGCGAGTTTATCATATAAAAACATGCTCATAGGAAGGATAGGTCGACCTTGTAATTAGGAAGCTCCAAGTTTTCCAACCCCACAATCAGGAAGTATGAGGTTAACCCTACAATTAGGAAATATCAAGTTCAAACCCTACGATTGGAATATATCAATTCAACCTTATCATTAGGAAGGATAGGTCAACCCTACAATCAGGAAGCACCAAAAAATTCAACCTTATCATCAGGAAAAGTATATAGGTGAACCCTATAATAAGGAATCACTAGAAAAGTTTAAGGAAAACTTAATCAAACCCTATCATCAAGAAGAAAGAAAAGGAAGCACCCTGCCATTAAAAATCCTTTTTTTAACCCTGTAATCAGGAAGAAAAGTGAGAACTATTAGGAAATTCTCAAGAAAAAAAAAAGTTCAAACCCTATCATCAGGAAGAACAAGAAAAAGCATATTATCAAGAATTTAAGTTTTGGGAAACCTGTCATCAGGAATCTCAATTTTCAATTCTACAATCAAAATGTTTGGGATTTATTCAAATAATTAAAGATACCCTCAGAAAGTTTTAGTTGAAGAGGATCCCAAAGATTCAACATTTCAAGTCAAACAAGCTGGAAAAAAAAGATAGTTGTGCAGGAAAATAGTTGTGAGAATAAGGTTCTCCTAGTAGACAAAGATATTTGTTTTAGTTAAAGGGAATCCCCAGATTGAGATTTCAAGTTGATTGAGCTATAAACAAAGATTTTGGTTCTTATTAAAAGAAAATTATCAAATTAGGATTTCAGGTTAATTGGGTTGCAAACAAAGAGTTTGGTTATAGTTAAAGGAAATCACTAGATGGGATCTTAAGTTGACCGAACTTAAAAAAAAAAAAGACTAAGGTTCTGGTTAAATGGGGTCTTTAGTCAAGATTTCAGATTGATCGAACGAAAGTCAATATTTTGGTTCTGGTTAAAGAGAATCGCCAGATTGGAATTTCAGGTTAACCGAACTATAAATAGTTTAATCATAGTTAAAGGGGATTACAGCAAAGACAGAGTTTTAGGTCAACCAAACTAGAAGCTTTGAAAAGATTAGTTTTGGAAGAACAATTAATTTGTCTTTACAAACTTACTACGTAAAGCACTTAACAAGTCTTTCCTCTATAAGTATTGGCTAACAATTTTAAGAGAAATCAATTACATGTAAAGAACAACGTTCTACCAACCAAGTCCCTAGGAGATGACTAAATACCCAGATCCTAGTTTGAATTGCAAAATGGGCAAGTAGCTTGTGAAAAACATACCAGTTTTGAATTTTTAAAATGGACATTTCGCTCATGAAAATAGATCAATTTCAGGGAAGCATGAACGCTTGCTGAAGTTCTTTTTGGAATTTGAAAAGGGCAGGTCACCAATGGAAATAGTCTGATTTCTTTAAATGGGCAAGTTGCCCGTGAAAATAGATCAATTTTTGAATGGGCAAGTCGCTGTGAAAATAAACCAATTTTTAAGAAGGGCAGGTCGCCCTTGAAAATAGATCGGTTTCTTTAAATGGGCAGGTCGCACGTGAAAATAGACCAGTATTTTAATAGGCATGTCGCCCATGAAAATAGACCATTTCTGAAAAGGACGAGTTGCCCATGAAAATAGACTGGTCTTTAAATGGATAGGTCGCCTGTGAAAATAAACTAATTTTTGAAAAGGGTGGGTTGCCCATTAAAATAGACCGGTTTCTTTAAATGGGCAGGTCACTTATGAAAATAGATTAGGTTTTAAAAGGGGGCAGGTCACTCATGATCACGAGACCGTTTTCCTTAAAAGAGCAAAGTTTTTAGATTGGTGGGTCACCCAGCAAGTCGGGCAAACATTTTGTCTTTACAAACTTACTACACAAAAAATTTAACAATCTTTCTTATATAATTATTGTAAATAGAAGGCATCTGTTGCTACCTAATTTTTTACCTCGTTTATGAAAAAAACTAAAAAAAAACCTAAAAAATATATTTTTGTCATATTTGCATCGTTTTTGACATCTTTTCTAAAGAATTTAAAAAAAAATAAAAAAGATAAAAAAGAAAAAGAAAAAGAAAGATAAAAATATGCATTTAATTTTTAGTCATCTAGTTATAATTATGGAAGGGAGAGGACCAACTTGAAAATTAGAAACCCTCTCACCAAGTAACCTATTTTTTTTTAATCAAATGGTCTACAATCATTCTCTTAATCCAAGGATCCGTTTTTCTTTACTTTCTCTCCAAGTTAACAAATGAATGGTTGAGTTTTATTTTTGAAATCCAATGGTTAATCTTGGTTTGCTTTTCCTTTAAGGAAAAAAAAACCCTTATAAATAGGTTTACACACACACATGCACACATAAAAGGTTGGGGGAGAAAGATTTGAGGGGATAATTTTTTTGAGAGATTTTAGAAAAATAAAACAATTAGTTGAGCACAGGAAAAAAAAACCATGACCCTCATTGTCCTCTCTCCCTTGAAAAGCCAAGCAAAAAAAAGAAACTAAAATAATTAACTCCTTCCACAACACACCATCAGCAACCATCAACCCTCGTGAGTGGCACCACCACTAGCTTCCTTGTCCATCACCTTCAAAGGCCTTCAGCAGCAGCAAAAATCTCCTGCTTCAGCTAAAAATAGCCCACTGTTAGCAAAGTTCTGTAGAGAAAAAAAAATAAAAATGTTAATACAGTGACAATAGCAGCAATTGTCATTCCTTCCCTTTTCTTGTTTTGTCTATGGGTTTAAAAGACCAGCAACACCACCAACAACCAGTAGTAAAGGTGATGGGGAGAGCTCAATAACAACAAAAATAACTTGGTTAATCTCTTTGAAAAAGATTTCACAACAGTCCAGTCATACCCTTTTGATATTGCAACAATAATAACAATAGCTTCCAACATTTGTAGCTCCCCAAGGTCCCAGTATCTGTTGATTTCTCTTTTGTTTCCTTCAAGAGCAACAATAATAGTCTCTCCTCAGAAGCTGCGAGAACCTCCATTGTGGTCTTCCAGCTCTAGCACTTTAACACAACAGCTCTACACCACGTGAACTCTAGCGATATCAGCATCAACATAACGACCAATTAATCCAACCAGCAGCTCAATTAAAGTCTCCCTATCTATGGCAACCAACAACAACAACAACATTCATTTCATCTTCAATCAACTGCAACAATGAAGAATTTTTCTACAGCAACTTACCTTTCAATTAGCGTCATCTTCAGCAGTAGCAATAAAGGATCTTCCTCCATCACAGTAGCACCAGAAGCATTCTTTCTCATAGTCATGCTTTTCTTCAGTAGCAGCAACACCGTAGGCTCTTTCTAACCAGACTAGTAACTTTTGGTAGTGGCACCTTGAGCCTCTCTAGTGCAACATTTTTCATCTCCAGCAGCTTCAACCGTGAACCACTACTAGCTACAACCTTTCTTAGTTGAACCACCACCATCAACAAAGATTTCCCAGAACCAACAAATTCAATCGTGACATCCTCAACGTAAGTCACCTTTCTCTTTCTCATGTTTTTTTTTTTTTGCATGAAATGTAAATAATGGTGGGAGAATAGGAATGCTAGAAATGCAGACGTGATATGCAAGTATTTTGTTTTTGTTGGTTTAATGGGTCATGGCATGTTGGGTTAAATGCTAGGGTTTTTTTTTACCCAAACCCAGCCCGCGTTGTTGAGCTGGACCTTTTAGCCTCTAAGGCAATGTTTGGTTTGTGCAAATTTTTACAAAATAAAAGGATATGATTTTATTTGTGGGCATACGATTAAATCTCTCAAAAATAAAAATAAAATCATAAATTGCTTAAAAAATAAAATATATGGTGTTTTAGCATTTCTATACAAAATTCAAAAAATATATATTTGCATACCTACAAGTAGGCTAATATTTATATATCAGGAATTCACTAGAAAATTCTTGGAATTATTCTAAATATTCACTAATTTTAATTGAGAGTATTTTTCACCATAATACTCGAGTTGTGGAAAACCTTTCCGCCTTTTAGGATAGGTGAACCCTATTAGGGCACCTACATGGATTATTTCCATAAGAATTTGTTTGGGCACACGAGCCCATAATGAATTCGAAAAGCCAAATTTATTCACACGATTGAATCTTTACCCTGAGCTATAGATTGACCATTGGTTAGGAACCCATCAAAATCTTTAAACCACATTCAGATCACACATTGCAGCTTACATCAGGTAGAGTACACTAGGGGTGCTAATATCTTCTCTAGCCACAACAAATCTCTTACACTTAGAATCTCTAATAAAATTAGTACCCTCGAGTTTCTTAGCGACCCTGAACCAAACAACTAGGTGGCGACTCCTCGACACCCTGACATCGTGCGTCCACGTGCGAAAGTGTTATCGTACCATAGCATGCAAATCTTTCACCAACTATGTTTTTCTTCATGATAAATCATCAATAACCACATTCTTCTTATCTTGCTTATATTTAATCACATATTGGCTTTTTAAGTGCTTCAAAGACTAGTGATTGGTGTGGATCACAAACTCTCTAAGCCAAAATTAATGTTGTCGAGTTTCCAAAGACCTTACTAATACATACAACTCTTTGTCATAAGTTGAATAATTAAAAGATGCACCATTAAGTTTCTCACTAAAATAAGCGATAGGCCATTTCTCCTATGTCATAATAGCTCCAATGCCTATTCCTAAAGCATCACATTTAATCTCAAAATCTTTATTAAAATCAAGTATAGATAACAATGGTGTCGAAACTAATTTTGCTTTCAATAAGTTAAAAGCATTCTCTTGTTTATCACCCCTTTGAATCCTACTGATTTCTTAACTATTTTAGTCAATTGTGTGGCTAGTGTACTAAAGTTTTTAATAAACCTGCTGTAAAAACTAGTTAAATCATGAAAACTTCTAAAAATTATGATTGATTTAGGTGTAGGTCATGCTTGTATAGCCTTCACCTTAGCTTCATCCATTTCTATACCCAAAGACAAAGTGGACCTATGTGTTAGCAATGAAGCAAGAGTTGTTGTATTAGTTGTAGAAACTTATTACTTAACTTTTTAAGTGGGCTGATACTAGAACTTGAAAATTATTATTTTATTTTAGTACTCTCTAGAGACATTGTATCCATTTCTAACTTAGCTTTGAATGGATTTAGATTTATTATTGAGGTATAGTGTTATTTCTTTTATAATAATAATGTTTATTACAGATTTGGTATTTATACAAATAGTTTGTATATACTTGATTTAGAAATGCCTATGTTCAATATAAACAACAAGATAAATATTTTAAATAATCAATATCCATCTTATTAATGAAATTATAAATTAGTTCATATCAATGAAACAAGAATCACCAAGTTATAGAAATAAGGATATTTTAATCCTTTTGATTATGAATCATATAAAACTTGTGAAGGTTATTTATTAGGTATAATGATTAATTAAAACACCCTTTACTAGAAAGAATGAAAGATCTAATGAATTATTAGATCTAATACATGCAAAAGTATGTGGATCAATAACGATTTGTGACATAAATAAATTATATATATATATATATATATATATATATATATATATATATATATATATATATATATTATCACATTTACTAATGATCATTCTAGATATAGTTATGTGTATTTGATGAAATATAAACCTGAATCATTTGGAAGGTTCAAAGAATTTAGAAATCAAGTTAAAAAAACATGAAAGATCATTAAGATGTTTTGATCGAATCAATGTGGTGAATACTTGAGCTAAGAATTTGAAAATTATATAATAAGAATTTGGTTCTCTCACAATGAAAACCTACTTGAACATCACACATAATAGAGTTTCTAAAATAAAATAAAAATCGCATCATATTGGATATGGTGTGGTCAATGATGAATTATGTAGACCTTTCATCTTCTTTCTATGGCTATATCCTACAAACTACTACTTACCTTTTGAAAAGAGTGCTGATAAAATCTATTGATAAAACTCCATATGAAATATAGAAAGATAAGAGACTAAACTTATCATACTTAAATATTTGGGTATGTCATGCTTATGTGAAGTGTATTGTATTTGAAAAGTTAGGAGGTAAGTAAAATAAATGAATGTTTGTGGGATATCCAAAAAAAAACTATTGGATATTATTTATATTATCCCCTTATGCAAAAGATATTTGTCTCACCTTTCTACAAAAGAAATTTGTTCTTAAACGAAGTAATGTAAGGAAAATATAACTTAAAAAAGTTTTGGAACCATAAACTGAGATCTAAATAGAACCCAATCTTGGATCTATAACATTGGATGTTCATCCTAAAGCTCAAGAAATGCATGAACTTCATCAATCTATTAAAACACGTTATACACTGATGAGATATGAACTTCTTACAAAAGGTGAAAATGATGAGTTGTTCATATTTGATAAGTCTACCAACTATGTGGAAACAATATCTAAGATTGATTATGAGAAATGACTTAAGGCCATGAAATTAAAGATGGATTTCATGCACACCAACCAAGTATAGACCTTGGTTGATCCACCTAGAGGGATAAAACTCATCGGATATAAGTGGTTCTTTAAGAGAAAAACTGACATTGATGTCAAGGTACAAACATACAAACCTAGAGTAAATGCTAAAAATTATAGATAAAAAAAAAGAGTTAACTTTGATGAAACCTTCTTATCATTAGTTATGTTAAAATCTATAAAGATTCTATTTGTTATAGCAGCATACCATGATTATGAAATTTGATAAAAGGATGTCAAAATTGCATTCCTAAATAGGTATTTTCACAAAGATGAGTATTTTATATATCTTGAAGGGTTTAAATCTAAGGTATTTGCTAACAAAGTATACAAACTATAAAATCATCTATGGACTTAAGCACGCTTTAAGGAGTGTCTCCAAGGTTACTTATATCATCTCAATCTACATATACAAACTATTAAGATCTATACAAATAAATCTAAAAGGTTACTTAGATTATCTTAATCTATATATATAGACAAAATACTAAAATGGTTTAGCATGGAAGAACCCAAGAGAGTATACTTACCTATTTTATAATGAAGGCGTGTCTCTAAAGATATATGCCTCAAGACACAAATAAAAAGATATAGGATGAAAAGGATATCCTATACTTTGATTATATGATCCATCATAAATATGATGTTATATATAAGATCATATGTATCTTATGCTTTGATCATAATAAGTAGATATCAATCTAATGTCACTTGAAGATATTTTAAAATATTCTTAAATACTTGAGAAGAACAAAGAATGTTTTTTTAGTTTATGAAGGAGATGAACTGTTGTTTATGGTTATTCAGATGCTAATTTTTAATCAGCTATTAATGATAACAAATCTTAGTCAGTATATGTTTTTATACTCTCAATAGTGGTGGTGTGAGCTAAAGAGTTTCAAACAAGAGACCATAGCAGATTTTATAGCTGAATAAGAATACATCTTTACATCTGAGATAGTAAAAGAAGAGACCATATCATTGAACTATATGTGGTTCCTAGCATTATTGATCTTGTAGCCATATATTGTGATAACAATGAAGTCATTGCAAAAAAAAAAAAAAAAAACCAAGGTCTCATTAGTTATCCAAACATGTACTTAGACGATTCCATTTTATTAGAGAAATCATAGAAAAGAAAGATATAAAGATAGAGCAAGTACACACAGAAAAGAATATGGTAGATCCTCTCACTAAGGTATTATTCCAACGAAAGCATGATCATCATATGAAGTGATATGGTATTAGATATATAGGCGATTGACTTTAGTGTAAGTGGAAAGATTGTTATCATATATACTTTATAGTCAATTGGTTGGTTACACTTAGTAAGACTTTATTTATGTAAAATCATATTTATTATTAATAAATATTTTTATTTATCTTTAATATTCATATATATGTGATTAATGAGTCACACAAGTAAAATAACCTTTAGAATTAAATGAGACTTGATTCTAAATAGGTTTTAGAACTTCAGATTATAATATAATATATTCATAGGATTGCACATTGCCCTACCACTCATCAATCCTTCTTCATTTTAGACTATAAATATTTTCTCCTAATAAGTTTTAATCCTTGATCTACTCATTATGCTATTTATTCTTTAATTGTTTGATTTTAACCTATAACTTTTTTATGTTGCATGGATCTAATTTAGAATTTAATTTATTATTATTTAAAATGAAATCTAAGTAAGTATTAACTTAATTAAATTGGTTTGTATGAATATAATAGATCTTAAATTCTTCTTTTATGTTTAACATCTTTGAAGAAATAATACTCTTATGATTTTTATGTGCATAAAATATATTTGTCGAGATTTGATGTGGGATATGTATTATTAGGTTAAGATGATAAGCATATTTTATATTATCTTTTTATTTTGTTTAAAAAAAGCTTTTGAAGAACTTTTTGTCAAAGAAGTTAGCAATGGTTAAATTTTTATTTTATAAATATAAAGACTAGTTTTTTATTTTAATTTCTATGTGGTTGTATTTATGTGATATGTTATTTGTCATGCTTTATTTTTTTATAATTAGTAACTTTAAATGATTATTTGATGCTATCTCAATCTAGATTAGTTTAGATGAGTCTAAATATAGGATTTGAAATCAATTTGGTTTCAATATAAGTGTTTTGTCTTGATTTATTGATGTGTTATTATTTTATTTATTTATCATTATCATAATCATAATCATAATTATCATTATAATCAGGATTAATAGTTCAATTTGTTCATAGATAATGAGTTATTTCTCTGATATATATTTATATCACTAATTAAGCTAATTTTGTCATTGAATATATGTTAAGTTTCTAATCTATTACTAAGGGAGATTTTCAAGTCAACTTGAAATAGTTATGTAACTCGCATTTGATATTCAATTTATACTTGAACACACATTATGTTTTTTATGTGCTTCTAATATGCCAAGCATTCTAGTTATTTAAAGTCATTCTTCAAATCACCTCATCTAGAATTCATTAAAAAGTTAAATCACAAACAAACAAAAACAAAAATATCAGGATAGAAATGTGGAAACAAATATTGGACTTGTAAAATAAAATATCAATAGGTTAAAAATTGGTGATAAACTCATTAAGAAAACATTAGGGTGACTAGTCTTTGGTCTTTAGTAGTTTGTGCAAGCAACCCCTTAACCAAAATTCTTAGGACAAGTGTTAGATTTTTCTTAGTTTTCACCTTAAAAAAAAAAAATAGAGTAGTGACTCACCATTTTCCAAGAGCTTCTTTCTAGATCATTTAAATGTTTATGACAACATGAGGACTCCTCTATAAATAACATACTTGAAACTTACCCTATAGATGAGTCCATCTAGGACAGAGAGATTTACTAAAAGCATGTCATTCTCTATATCTTTTCAGGACATTATCATGGTCAAGCAAACAAAAATAGAGCATGAGTTGGTAGGCTATAGGTTGGGTCAATAGCTAAGGTAAAGGAGCTAAAGAGATGATTCACATTATTAATTCTTATCCTCACTTTTGTCCATTAAGGAACCTTTGAGAGGGATCAAATGCATGGATCTCTAGGATCTAGTAAGAAGTGCTAAAATATGCCTAGTGCTTGATGTTGTCATTCTAAAAATACACTAATAATGAGGCATCGCAATAAGATGGCGCAGGTCATTCGTGATGCAAGACTCCTAATTTATTTCTTCCATGAGTTTGGATGGCTAGTCTATGAGGGCTAAAGATCTTGTCTACACGTTAAAACATGCATAGGAGGGCTGTCTAAACAACCATTAAAGAACACGCTCATAAAAAGTGTGGTGTTTGCTGGTCAGTCAGATTTATCTCCCATTTGACTGATTGAGCTAATCTCTAAGCGCCCTACGCATTCTTTGACGCCATGAAAGGGATCCCTAATAGAAGGATCATACTGTAACGAGATGAAATTGAAAGAAAACGAATTGGTGAATTAGAATAATCAAACCTGCAGCTTAGAAAGTGTGTAGATGATTGATGGTCGAACCGCTCTAAAATAGAGATATCATTACCCATCTTCCTACTCTGACTCTTTCAAATTTTTTTTTTTCCCTCTTTTTTTGTGAATGATACATTGATTTTTGTGTGGATTAGTTTCTTGGAGTATTTTGAATTTCAAAGAAAAAGGAAAGAAACAGATTTTATTTTACACCTCATCGACAATCTACCCCACTTTCTCCTTCCCTGCCTCACCCCAGGCTTTTCTTCCGTATGCTAGGTACCCGAGCAAGCCTGGATTCCCTCATCATCATTCTGGTTCCTTCCTCTTCTTGTTAGACTTCCTGCATACTTTGCTTTTGTCTGTTAGATCCAAACCAGGCAATGGCTTCTTATCCAGCATACCCACAGGCCTCAAACTGTTGGTTGAATCTAAGTTCGGCGTGGTCTTCTCGTACACAATCACAGCATCAAGGGAATATATTCGTAGAGCTAGGGAAGCAATTGTTGAAGTCTTGGCAGCAGCAGAAAACGATGACCAGTACCACCACTCATTCCGCAAATAATCTGTCTTAATCATCTCCTCCAATATAATTGTTGCTTGGATCATCTGAAACAAAAAGAGAATTTATTTGCAGGGTTATCAAATCTAGGAGCAAAGATAACTAAAACCATGTTGAAATGAGTACAATAATACTCAGATTGTATCTAATTATTTACAGTAGAATTTATCTGAAACATAAAAGAAAATTCTATTTGCAGCCCTGCCATATCTAGGAGAAAAAATAACCAAAAACTATGGAGTTGAAATAAATACAATAATACTACGTTTGCTGCTTTTGCGGTTGGAGTTGCTTTCACTCCAACTGAACTTACAGAAGTGCTTGGCAATGGAAAAGCTTGTGTGGGACCCATTCAAAATTATAGTCAGACCATTGATTTTGCAAAAGCAACAAAAACATGATTTTGGTGCTTTTATGAAAGGGAATTGATTATTATTGTTTTGTTTAAAGTTAGAAAAATAACCTTTTGGAAACGCTAAGATATAATAAAATATTTTCAATACATGTACCTTTGAGTCATTTTCAGAACATTTTTTAAATAATCTTTTATTCAACCACATGTAACCAAACACTTTCAATTCAACCTTTTTCTCCATAAATGCTTTTTTTGAAACCTTGCTTCTTTTTTTCTCATACCGGGTAAGCCACAACAATACCAAACACACTTGGATTCTATCTAATTATCTACCAAACAATATAAAAGACCAGATGGGAAACATCCAACCAGATATGAAGATAACACCAACGAAAAATTGAATGAAGGTTCAATTAAATATGGTCCTATATACTGAAAATGAAGTGAACAACTCAATTCCAATAAATAATTATCATTAAATTCTTCAGTATATCAACCATGATCTTTACTAAGTTCATAAACATATCCTAAAAGTGTGTGGCTTATGGGTTAGCAAAATGCCAGCCAGCCAACTGCAATGGCTTATGAGTTAGAAAAACAAACAGGCAAGCGCACATGCATATGATTTTCATATTCCCCCTGTTTTTATTACTATTTCAGGAGTCGCACAAGTTTATGAAGTCATTGAACTAGAAATGCAATTGCTCCTCCACCCCCTAGCTCCCAGAACATGAAATGATAACAGAAACAGCACAAAAATAAGTCCAACCAAAAACAAATTCATAAGCACATCAAAACATCTGTAGCAGCACCAAAGGTTTGATAGGCATGCAAAATGCACTCTAATGGGGTAATGAAATTAGCACCCAAAGAATAACAAAAGCAGTGAGACAAACCTCATAGATTGATCCTGCAGATTTAACATACACACGCCAAGCCAATCTTCTATCTAAATGCACTTTTGAGGGTTTAAGTGCTTCTTCAGGAAGGGCCGCTTCCATATCAAGCAAATTGATCTTTAGTCGCCTTAAAATATGCAAAACTTTTCCAGCTAAGGGCCTCAAGGATGACCCAGGAACTACACAGCAGAAACCAGCCCCTATTTCAGGAAAATGTTTATTTGAAGAAGATTTCTTTTTTCTATGTTCCACATGTCCTGGAGGCGGCTTCTCGGTTTTTGATACTTTGCTAATTTCATTTGCAACAGATTTCCATGAAGAATTATCATAAATATTATCAAGGGCTGCACTGCTTTCGCTCTTTTTTCCTTTTGAAACAACCATCCTTCCATCAATACTCAACTCATCACCAACAACACCATTATTTTCTCCATGATAAATCAGCATTGACATGGAATGATTGAGGTCAGATGAAAGAGATGTGATAAATGAAGGAACCCCATTGGAACCAATAAGACCTATTTTATGTACCAATTCCTTGTTGGAATCTTCTGTCACAAACTTGGAACTGATTTCACTGAAGTCATAGGGGCATATCCCTTCATTTTGAGATTTAATTAACCTCGACCCAAGCCCAGAGGAACCACTTCTAGAAGTTTCAACCGCATCCATTTCACTGATAGGCACCTTTTGGGTGGTCTGGGATTTCATATTCCCCTTTACTTTTACAAAACCACTGATATATTCACTCTTTGCATTGGCTGGTGTAATTAAATTGCACCTACCGCCATTATGCTCATTGAATTCAATATCATCAGAGAAAGTTCGGTGGCAAGAGAGGCAGTGGTGTCTGGAAGGTAAAATGGGCTCTAAGCAATCACAACGGTACATTTTCCCCTCGCCAGTCACTCTTGCCCTTTTGACCGGCTTGTCACTGGTTTGTAACTCCACCAAGGGACCATACTTCTTCTCCAGAAACATGGCAGCCTTGGTAACAAGATAATTAGAAAATGCAGTATTGTTGTTGTTTGTGATCAGTGACAAAGCTTGATGCTCTTCTTGAACCAAGTCTCTAGTTTGTCGAGTCTCTTGAAATCTTTGCTTCAGACACTGTGAAATGGACTCTTTCAGCTCTCGTTCCTTTTGTACATCATCCTTCAACCAACTAATGAGTTGTTCAATTTCCTCCTCAGTTTCATAAGAAACACATGGCGAGCACATAGCCAGAACATTATTTGAAGTACAGTGGAATGGAAAGAAGGTTCTTTGCTCTTCCAGATTTAAACGAGTGCCAAACTGATCTGAATTCCTTTGCTGCAATGTCAAACTTCCATCAACAATAACTCGTTGATCACTACCTCGTCCAGTTGAAGCCCAGTACAAGCGACCTCTGGAATCGGAACCCAAGAACTCCCTCCGCACAGATAGTTTCAAAAGTTGTGATTGTATCCTGCTAATTGAGTTCTGCAGATGAAGAAGATCATTCTTAACGGCACTCAACTCAAGATGGAAGCCTTCTGATTCATTGATAGCAACAGGAGGCACATGCTGACTCACGCGACTGTTCTCTCCTAATGCGGTGCCGAATCCTACATCTGGTGGTGGCAGAAGAGAAGTGCCTCTTCCAGCATATCCTTGCAAGTTACCCTGGAATTGAATTTCATCCATGTCACTAATTATTTGAGACAAATTATTTGGTCCGGATGATATTTCATTTTCTCGAGAAGGTAATTTACTGCCATCCACAACAGCAAGGGGATCATTTACTTGCTCTTTAGTATCTGTATGATTCACAGTTTGGCTGTTACAACTATGATTTTTCCCAGAACTTGATACAGAAGGGTATTTATCGAATCCATTAATCCTAGTCCCATCTTGGCCACCATTTAGTGCTGACACATCATGACCAAAGGAGCTACAGTGGCTAGGTCCATCACTCAAATCAGGCTGCTGTCCCGCCTGCTTGGGCTGGTTTGGAATTGCAGAAGCAAGGGCTTCCTTTAAACCAACTTCACCAACTGCACTACCATCCATATCTGCAGCTCTGGAAGCCAGAAATTCTTCTTTTGATTTCATGGTTTTCCATTCCATAGAGAATGCACGCAATTTCTGCTGCAACTCATTTGTTGTTTCTGCGCACTGTTCAAGGTTTTGACGAATAAGACCTGAGTTTAGCAGCTCATCACATAGAAACTTTAGCAAGTAGATTCTCTGCCAATAAAGAGTGAGCTTGTTGAGAGAATATGAAAAGAAGGAGAAAAAATAAATAAAAAATCATAAAACTAAAAGCTTAAGCAGACACAATAATGTTCACAGATTTTATTGCCATCACTGTCATATTGTTCCCATCAATTACATTTGAACAAACACTATTCCCTGTACCAAACTGTAAGGAAGAATAACAAATTCTATCAAACACCACAACCTTTTCCCTCATGAGAAAAGAATATCTCACATGTGACAAGACAGAAAAAATCATGTATGAATCACATGGTAGCATCTCCATAAATGAGTCTTTCAATTCAGTGTTTCTCTCATCAGAAGAAAAGTGACTTGAAACAATTTACACCTGACATTTTAAAATTAGATATTCATTAAATCATTCAACAATACATGCATGTGATAATTTTTCAAGGGGATCTTGATGTCACATTTGATTAATTTTTTTCTCTTTTTAAATCACAATTCACTGCAGAGTTTTGCAACAAGTTTCTTCGCTTAGGGAATAGTGGGAGGTAAATCTGAGTTTGTGCACTTCCATCATGTATAATTCTTCAGCTTTTGAGTTCAAGGAAATAGTGAGGCACATATGTCTAGAAAAGATAATATGAATCAAGACCTCAAGGCATATTGGAGCAAGAAAGGTACGGAGCACTAGGTCCATGCACAAACCTCATCAACGCTAAACTCCCAATACTCTTTTTCTTTCATTGTAACGGATAAATGTGAGAGTTTCTCCAAGTAAACACGGGTAATTTCTCCCTGATACTTTTTACAGTGGACTATCCCAATAACCTGTGAAATTCCTGATGCCTCCTGAACCATATGTTTGCTGACAACACAAGATGGACAATACCAGTTCCCTTCAGGAATCCTTGCAAGTGGAGGATTCAAGCAATAAGTATGATACTCGGCATCACAAGTATCACATAACAGCACACTGTTATCATCTTTATCAACACCACATACTTTGCAGACCCCTTCATCCCAAGGAGCTTTTGGAACCTCGTTTATTGAAGCAAGAAAATCATCTAATTCTTTCTTTATTTCTGCACTTATGTGATCCAATTTAGAATAACCCTCAAATTTCTTAACAAGGGTGACCACCTACATGAAAAAATAAATACATATATTATATCTTCATAAAGGCATCAATAAATGAAGAGATAAGGAGTGATGAGTGACATGAGCCATAGTAATGCACAAGGGGGGGAGGAAGGGAGGAGGGGAAGGAAGAAGGTGATAGGGACATCACATTTAAAATTTACCACAAAACAGCAAGAATATACAGAAATAGTAATTATAACTTTGCTTACATGATCACAGATAATTCAAAAACTTCATACCCCAAACCAAGAAATCTACCATTGATGTGTATTCTTTGACCAGAAAGATGTCTGGATTGATGACGAACCAATTAGTCTAGCCTTGGGTTTCCAAGGAGGAGGACTATTCTCTAAAATGATATAGCAACTCCATCAAAGAAGTAAGAAAGAAGGTCCATTTAACAACTCTCCTAGGGTCCATCATCATCATCACTTCATATTCTTCAGAAATTTGGATTGTCTCTTGTCCATGTTTTAGTTGATGGATTAATAAGACACCATTAATTGTGCCAGCTGGTTAAATCAGTCCCCTTCAACAGGTTTTTTTTTGTTTTGGATACTTAGGTTCACTATCTTTGTTCCATCATTAACCCAACCGTCCTCCAACTGCATGCAATGAATGATTTTGGCATCTGTTAAAAATGTCACAGTGGAACCTATGGTTGTGAAATCAAGTTTCAATTCATGCTAGAAAGCATATCTTAAATCACATCAAATTGTGGATTTTCAGATATGGAAACAAAGAAAAAAATATATTGCAGAAGATAAATACCACACTCCAAATTTCTAACCATGTTTATTAAAATCTCAGATTCAAATAGTAAAATTCATTTTTGTGTAAGATAATAGTAAAATCAGAATTTTAATAGCTGAAATCATAAAATTGAGATCTTATGGGATTTTCTAGGACTTTATATCAGCTCAAATTTTTTGGGCTACTTCCTTGTAGTCGGGTTTCCTTTTAGTTCATTATTTATTTTAATCTTGGAGCCACTGTTTAGTTTTAGTACTTTGTTTTTTCTTTTTTAATTTGAGAAGGTGGATCTTTTTTCTTCACTGTTTAATTTATGAGATATGGATAATGAATACTTCTATAGTGGATTTCCAAAATACTAAATATTTTTAATGCCGAGCATTTGCTTTTGTTTCTAGGCTGGGTGGATCAAACATCCCTAAATGAAGGTTTGCTATTATTAAAAGATACATCTACAAAAAAAAAAAAATTGAAGTGACAAAATTGCTTTGTTGACTATAAAAACCAATGTAGAACATAATTTAATCTGCATCTCGAATGCTTTAGAATTCAGTTAAGTAAGAATAATTGGAGATGAGTTTTCAAAACATTGTGCATGTTTATTAATTACTATTTTCATCTAAAAACAGCCTATTACTGATTCTTTTCATTTCTTGTTTCTCCTCACATGAATTATTTGTACTTCTTAACTCTGTGAATACGCTTCTTTTGTCCAAAAAAAATAATTTCCTTGTTTTACTTTGTGTGTATATGCACTTCACTTTGATATGAATTAGAGGATGCCCACAAGAATATGATTTTTGTACTAACTGTTTGAATTATGATAGATAAGGTCCTGTGCGTATTCTTATTTTGTAGGGTTTTAATAATTCACGAGGTGTTATGTTATTACATTCCAAACTTCTGATCCAATTTTTTGAACCCTCCAATGATCCTAATTACAATCCCGATTTTAATAACCTTGTTTCTAACAAAAAAAAAAAAACATTTATTGAACAGAAGGTATATCAATTCATTTCACTTAATCAGTTTCAAGTTATTGAAGACTCTAAAGTCTCAAAATTCAAAAGATTAGAGAAATTGTCCCATGGTACTCGGATATCCCAAAAAGTAAATTACTTCAAAGATATCCTAAAGCTAATTTCAAACCAGTCAAAATACTAAACCTTGCAATTTTAATAAAAAGTAGTAATCCTCCCTACAATTGATATCACCATTATCAGTATTCTTGCACTGTTTCACCCACTCCTTTCTCTTTCTTTACATGAATTTTGATTTCTTTACATTTTGCCGTTCAAGACTTCTAGATTTGGAACATCTTTGATGTTACCATCTCTTCCAAATTATGCATTTTTCCTCTAAGGTTTATTTTTTATTCAAGTTGACTCTGCCATGCAACAAACCATACCAAGTTGAATTAAATTATAACTGAATTGCATGATTCACATCCATCTATGATTCAGTCTATGGCTCACACTGTTTTGTATGTAAATTGTGTTGAATCTGAAGATTTTATCTCGTGATTAAATGTCTACAGATTTTTAGCAACCATATTAACTATCAAGTGCCCCAGATCTCGTCATTGAGTTAAGCCTCATGGTAGTGCAAAACAACAAAAATACTCTTCTATGCAATTTGTCAGACAAAATGCAATCAAAACACAAATAAGAGGGGATGAAAGAACCCATAGAAGTTCTACCTCAACCAAGCAAGAGATACAACCATCCAGAACATAGCTAAATCATAGCTACCAAAATACACCCAAGCAAAAGCACCATGCTATTCCACTACCCAAGAAATTATTCCTAGACTTGTGGAAATAAATATAACCAAATCATAGAGCAACTTGAAGCAGCGAATCTTCATAACAATGAACTTCACCAAGAGAGGGAAACATTTAATTAACTGGCCACGATTGTTATTGGGATACTTTTGAATGATGGAAGTGTGAAAAGTGATAGAGTGAAGGTGTATGGTCAGTGGGGAAGTTTAAGCAAAAGGAAAGGGCAAAAAACAGAGAAATTTAAAGAAAGACCCTACCCTAACGTGGCATACGATTTATGATTATATGCTTTTATGTGGTACATACCACGTTTTCAATGATATCAGCAATTAACAGCCACGCCATCATTCATCTAGCAGACATCTACTTTTGGACTTGTTTAACAAATATATATAATTTGACAGAATAAGAAAACTCCAATAAGAGAGGTTTTTTTATTCCCAATTTTTTTTCATACATCACGAATTTATTTTCATAATTTATTCCACTATGACTGTCCTGAAAAACTTCAATTCTCCCGAGATGATCAGCCACATACTTAATAACATGATCATTCAGCTAAAAGTTTAACGTAATGCTAAAAATGAAAATTCCTGACAGCATCATGACATGAATACATGATAAATTTTAATTTATGGACAAAAATTTCTAAATGCGAATACATCATGTTAATGAGATCTTCATTCATGGCTAACTACGACTGATGCATCAAATACATGTACATAGCAATGACAGAACAAGTTTTGCAAGCTATTGAGAGAAGACAAGGAGGAAGCTATTATTTCCTTGTACGTGACTGCTAATAATGAAACAACTTCAGTAAGAAGTGGAGAGAGGAGGGAGCAGAAGTTATTACCTCCTTTTCAAACAATGATTCAAAGTTTTGGGAAAGTGTCTCAGCTAATTCAACCAAATCACCCTGTTCCCTGAATGCCATGCGTACATGGCTCCATAACTGCCAGGTAAGCGTAACAGTAAGTAGATTTTACTACCACTCAAAAAGTAACAGTAGTAAAACATTAGATCATGCATAGCAATCTATCAAGTTAGAAAAATATCACTAACTGAATTCAGCAGAACCGGTTGAGATAATTTGAAAAGAAAGCATAAAGATGATTGAACTTTATTTTTTTTTCATAGGAACAGAATACATACTAGACCATTTTAATAAAATGCGAAGGTGATGTAATTCTTAAAAAGATATATATATATAATAAAGATGACAGAAAAACTTAAACATTAATTTCTCGAGGACACTTACCAAAAAATGAAAGCTATAAAGATAATCAGCCACGAAACTGCATTACAGGTTTGATTCAAACATTCAATCACACTTAACATTCAATGGACTTTTGCAACTTTTCCTACTGTACTTGAAAAACTGTTCAAACCTTCTAAAACCTAACTCTTCAGAATTAGGAAAACAACTCCACAAAAGCAAATGGAGAAACAGAAAACAATTGTCTAGATTACATCCTGATTCTAGAATTAATTCTTCATAAAAAACAAAGAAAACATATTTACCAACCAATTATCCAGAAACAAGGTCCTGGTTTGAATTTCCAATGTAATTCTATTGAATTAGATGAAATAACACATGAACCAAACAAGACTGTTGTTTCCTAAAGTGGACAATTTGAGCAAACAACTGCTAGTAGTGTCTCCCACTGGCAAAGCAGAAAACACTTTATTTTTAATTTGTAAACATGTTCTCCACAGCTTTCTATTTTCTGAAAGAAAATTTGGAGCTGGAAAATTCTCCACCAGCAAACAGAAGCACACGAATCAAGTTTTGTGAGATCCTTAATACATTACAAATGCTAAACATTTCACCAATCATGCCTTTCCAAGATGACAGGAAATCTATAACCCACCTTGACAATAAGAAAAGTAGAGCCTCCAAAAAGTTTCAGAAGTGATAGAAAATAAAAATTGATACTGAATTTTTACTACAACTTAATCACAGGGCAGAACAAAGAAGTTCACTACCATATCCAACATATAAACGCAATAAGAGCATTAATTCAAATAAGCATACTTCAGGAGTTGAATGAATGAATAGCATACAAAATTAGTTCACGTTTGCAACATGCAACGGAAAAACTTTCCATGTTAGAAAGCAACGAAAAGCTAGAATCATCAAAGGATTTACATGTCAAGCCAATTCATAATAAGTATACAAACCTCTCGAACATCTTCAAGAAAAGATTCATGTGAACCACCATAGGCTCCAGCTGCTAATCTCAAATCAATAGTCCTAAAATCCAGAGGACGAGAAACCATAGCTGGAGATCCAAGAAGCCCCTCATCATCAGTGTCGCAAGAATTTCTGAGATTTCTTCCCAGCAAGGTGCAAAAAACTTTTGCATCATCCGCAGCAGCAGCTTCCCGCAATACAATACGACATTGTTTCATTATAATGTCAGAAATAGGTATCGATATTTTCTTTTTATTTGTCTTGACCGCTTTTTGCTGGACTCCAGTTAATACATCTGCTAGCACTGAAAGCACAGCTTTCTGTGTTTGATCAACAAACAGCAGTGAATTCAGAATCAAAGCCTATAAATCAAATTCTCATAACAAGAAATAATACTAAGCTGAATGAAGCATACTCTTTCATAAATCATTTTCAACAAGTAAATTATAGGTGAAGGCTATATGAGACAGGAGTCAAGGGAAAACAAACAATTGGAAGAGATCACTTTCATCAACAATAAGGCACCAAGTTTAATCTTAGGAGCACAACATTCTTAAATACAATTCACCAAATTACTATACTGAAATAAAAAATTGCTGCAAGAAAAGATAGTTTGGACACACATGTTCAAGCAGGAACTGCAGGTCTCAAATTTCAAAGATAAAAAGCATGAAGGTATAGCACATTATTCACATCATTTTGGATCCTATCACCGTTTCTGTTTCTCCAATGGTTTTAAATCCTAGCCAGCAATTTTTCACTAAAACCATTATCTTCAAATTTGTAATGGGTACTTTGAAAAAACGTGCACAATTAAGTTTCCACAGAAGAGCACAATTAAGATGAAAGGCTTTTGTGAGGATACAAATATTGTTTCCATCTCATATTGTCTTTAATAATACAATTACATTTCCAAGAAGCAATGTTCATCAATTTCATTTTTTTTTAAATCATTCATATGCACTAGGGCTTTTAAAAATTTGTACGTCAATCTCTCAAGCTTCTGTTCTGAACACAATTGGAGGTTCCAATCAAGTGTCATTATTAATTTCACTTACAAATTTCCAACCAGGTAAGATTTTTGGTTCCTAGAGTTTACTTTTCAACCCCTCTCTTTTTGTTGTTTAAGAAAAACACTATGGCAACACCACCATTTGAGTTTAAAGTAAAAGTAACATCAACTGTTTCTGCTAGGGTTTGAGTAGTACTGCGCTTCAAAACTTCCGTGTTCTTTGGTTTACATATTTTATTTTCAACATCAAAGTCTTAATGTCTTTCAAAAAGGGTCAGAACAACCATGTTTTAAAAATTTTCCATCGAGTACTATAGTACTCAGAAAATTTTTTAGTACAACAAAAGGTTTCTGCTCAGCACGACTTGTGAGGCAATGGGAAAGAAAGCAGATTTTAACTTCATTTTATGTTTGAAAAGCCAATTATCTTCTCAAGCTCTTATTATTTAAAGTGCATCCCTATTTTACCCACTGAATTAACAGCACTTTTAAACAGAGCTTAAACTGCATAGGGACAGCACCTTAAAAGATCAAAACAAAGTAACATTCAGGCTACAGTGACAAAAATAAATCAATCAGCATAAGCACAGAAAAATATACAGCACAGAAGAGATTCAAACAAGGAAACAGATTTTTGTACAACACCTTTGTAGGTCCTGATGCATTGCCCTTGTACACTTCCTTACTTATTGAATGTTCCAATCTTGTTTTTGCCCATTCTGGTGGACATTTCTCCAGAGCATCGTAAACGCACTTTCTGATTCTAGCTCCTACATTAGTGGGTAGCTTTCTAACAGGTTCCAGCACCTGTGCCCACTCTGGGATGTTACCATCCTTCATGTTATTATTTTCATGATCACAACTTGTATCAGCTGTTTCATCCTCTATGCTAAGAAAATCCCTTTTTCTGCTCAAAGAACCAAAAACTTTTTTTGTAGCCTCTGCAAGAAACTGAAGGCAAAGGTTAAGAAATTAGTGTAAATTATTGTTTTTCTTTGTAACTTTCACTGCATCTGGAAGCAGATAACAAGCACACACATTAAAGCATATGCACAAACCAGCACCACCAAGCTCAAGTAGATGCATCATGTTGAAGATCCTAACACTCAATTCCTTTTTGAACAAGGCTAAAGATAAATAACAAATTGTTTCTCTCATGCTACTAATAATTTTGAAAAAAGGTCTTTCAATATAATGTTTTGAGTTGATAGGGGGATTAAGAGTCAATCTTACAAGTGCATCTGCTTCCATGCCTGCAACTCCAGTAAGAGCGCCGCAAAGCACCCCACCATCACCTTGTATGCAGCGAAACACTCTGCCCATTTCACGACCAGTAATCTCAGCAGATTCAAGATTACCATCCATAGTTAAGACTGCTAAGATGTATCTCCTGGCTAATTCTGGCCAAGTCAATTCATTAATAGGGAGCATATTGAGGTTATTTCTTCTTGTTGGAGCTGAGCTATCTGCGTCTTTCCTCCTTCCCCGTTTTGATTTTGTCTCCCCAGAATCAAAATTTGGATCTACTAGTGGAGCAATCTTGCATTGTAGCTCACTTATTAGCATACCTAACAACAAGCAATGTGCATTGGTCGAAGCTACACCACTGCGACTGATGTGGGTAACAGATGCAACTGTAGCTTGGCCTCCATCCTTCACTCCCGTCCTACATCCTTCATCATTAACACATGCATGTGAATTACCCTCACAAACTGCCATGCCAGATTTATCAGGTAAAAATGAGCTTAGTCCACTCATATTATCTGCTTCATAAAAATCTATGGCTTCACTACCATGGACCTTGTTCTCAAGATTCTTTAGAAGATGAGAAAGATTAGACCATGGATTGATAAGTTCTTCTTCAAGTTCCTCTAAGGAAAGAGGCTCTTTCAAACCCAATATTTCATGGAAGCGCCATAATAACTCCAATACCTGCACAGACCCAAAAGTGTGAGCCCTAATGATTGAAGCAACTAAGCTCTCTATCCAGAAAGAACACACTGATTCCTTCAAAATCCTATACAATACAAGTAATTAGCATATGCACACACCTGATAAAAGTCACCAACAAGTACAGGAGGGAGCCTGGAACACAAAGGCCTCCCGGGAGGATATTGATAATCCCCCAAATTCTCTTTAGCCAACCTGGCTTTTTTGGATCTTTGAAATAAAGCATCTGATTCTGATCTACTTTTTCTTTTAGCCATTAAGAATCCATTTCCAACAGTTGGGGACACAGAATCATGACCCCTATTAATCAGAAATTCATACTTCAAACAGGCTTTTGCACCAGGGAGCTGTTCTATCATCTCTTGAACGAATTCTGTGTCCAACCCAAATCTATCCTGATCCAGCCATTCCGATAATGTAGACGAGAAAGCCTCAAGTTCACCCTGGCATTCCAATGGGATTCCAACAAAGTTGGGACAGCTGCAAAATTTGGCTAATGAGGCAGAACTTACATTGCTATTTTCATTCTTGGTATACAAGCCTGGTGAACCCATTTCATTATCTGCATGGTTGCAGGAGACCTTAAGAGTACCTCGCTGTCTATGTATTTCAGAGCAAGCATCCACTAATTTCTGAGATATCACTGTCCATGCTGAAGTTGAGGAACGCTCTTCCACTGAAATCTCACCAATCTCCTCTCCTAATACTTTATCACTGAACAAAAAGTTTTCAGACCTGCTATCAAAGGAGCTAGTTTGCATAATCTCCGATGTTCTATTTGAACTGCCCTGAAGACAGGTTAGAACATCATCATATGATGGCGGGGCAGGGTCTGCAAGAATCAGCTCAATATTGTCATCAGTTTCGCAATCGATATTGTGGAAAATCATATGATGACAATCTTGGTTATTGTGACTACAATACTGGCCAAAGTTTGTCCTAAATAGAACAGTTAGCCCCTGAGGAACAGGCAACAATGAGCATGAGACCCTCCTAACCTTGAAAACAGGTCCAGAATCACCGCCATCTGACACTTCACACAAAAAAATGGATCCAGTAATCTTATCATGCCAACAGGATCTATAACCTACAGGCCAAATCAGGCTAGCATTATGATATGTAGGTCTCACATCGATTTTTCCCAAAGAAAGAACAAAGAAGTCTTCAAACTGGACAGGAAGTCCTTCCTGAAAGAAACATAAGGCACAGTAGCACGCACAAGAATCAGGTAAACAAAGAAAATGCAATATTTTGATAGCACAAGTTGGACTGTATTTTTATCACCATGGCAGCAGCGGAGAATTACAGCTTTATAAATGTGGATTGAATGTGTACTTACATTAGATGGCTGGAAATCAGATATGCCATCTTCTTGCATCTCAAATTCTCTAACTTCACCAAGGTTAGCGTTGTTAATTTCAATACTTTGACCATTGGAAAAAAGCTCCTTGCAGTAGCCGCTCACCAAACTTGTTTTATGTTCAGAAAAAACATTGGTAAGTGAACATCTTTTGGACTTGCTCTTTCTGGGTAGATGCAAAGTTTCCTGCGGAGAGGGAGACACGTAACTAGTAGAGTCCGTGTCGATTGAATTACGATTAGGCATCAGGCCAAGATGGCAAGCAACCTCAGACATCGAGTGAAAAGTCTTTCCATCTGGAGAGCAATAAACTGCATAGAGGTCATAATTACTGATAGAATGTTTAAATTCGACACTCCAACCTTCTTCCAGAACACCATGCCTTTCAGAAATGAATTCTCTGAGACCCTGCAAGAAAATCTCACTGGGATTGCGAGACAATAATCTAATGGTTGTATTATTCCTACTTCTAAGGCTTCCTTGAGGGAAACCCATCCCTACACCGTCAGCACTTGTATCTGCAGTTTGCATTGGACGCATTACGTCTGAGAAAGGATGCATCCGAGGCCCAGAACTTAATCCATACCCGGTGTAGAAAAGATTTGAATATGTGAGAGGGGGTGCACCCAAAGAATTATCACCCTGACTCTGAGTGTGCTTCCTAAAACAATTGTAAATGGAAACAGTAAGCATATATGAGGCATCTTCAATGAAATAAATATGTAGTTACAAAAACCCAAGAGTGCATTTGGCATGAATAAATTGAAAGAATGATTAACGATAATAATCTATGTACTTGGTTAATTAATTAGATAGATAGATAGCAGTTTCACCTCAAATTTGAAAGCAAGTCATCATCGGCATCGCTTGGTGGCGAAGCGTTGATGTCCAAAATCCGTTTAACACCTAAGGGCCAACGTTTGCTCTTAACGCCGCCACTAAGGCACTCTCCACATAGCCATTCCGCCGAATTAATAGCTTGCCTTCCAGCGCAACCTAGGTGGAAACCACGCTCGCAACCGTCACAAACAACCACTTGGCCCCGCACCTCCGGCTTTCCGCATGCCCCGCACATCGATCCCTCGGCCCGCAACCCAGCAACCATTCCCGGCGCCGGGTCTGGGTTCTCGTGAAAGGACAGCACCACATCCAATGAATTTTCTGGAGGAGAAGAGGTCGAAGTGGAGGGGATCTCATTGAGATCGATGCCTAGAGGGGAGCGACTCGTTATATCGCTTGAATCGGTTGTGAGTTTCATTATCCGAGTTGCAATAGCAACATACTCCTAGTAATAAGCATTGTTCGTCTGAGTTGTCGTTTTGTTTGGTTTTTGAGAGAGAGACGGGAACATGCTCTACTAATAAAATATGTATGGTATTCGGTGAAGACTGAAAAGCGAGCGAATAGTCAAGCTGTGGGGCATCACTATTTTTATTTTTATTTTCATTCGGTTCCATTTTTTAAAAAAAATATTTTTATTTAAAAAATATTAAATTTATATTTTTTAAAATATTTTTATAATTTTGATATACTAATATAAAAAATAAAAAAAACTTTAAAAAATATTATTTTAATATATTTTTAATTAATAATCATATTCTCAAATATTACTAATCACATATTATAAATTTAAACTTAATTAATTAAGTTACTGTAATGATTATATTAGGAGTCAAATCAAAAATAATAATAGAAAAAAACTTTAATGATAAAAAAACAATCCAAGCATGAGTCCAAAATAAAATATTAAAAAGCCAACATATTAAAATAATTTAAGTCAAATAATCTTATAATAAGAAAATGAAACCAATTAATCCTAAAAAAAAAAATGAAATATATCATGAAAACGGTTTTAAAGTCAATCAAATATTTAAAAAAAATACTATATTAATTAAAAGTTGATTTTACTAAAAGAAAATATAATGATAACCCCAATCATCCTTTTTGAAGAAAGGTTATCATGGTTGTTTCTATCCTATATTCTAATTTTATTCAAGTCATTATTCATCTTATTGTTTTTTACTATTATTTGTGAATTTATTTTAAGCCAAGACTAAAGTCTTTAATATTAATTTGGAATTGTTTTGAAAAAATTAATTGATCCTTTTTTTTTGGCTTTTAGAATTTAAAATTGGCAACACAAAAAAATTATACTTAGAAATGCGGTTCATTTATTTTTTATTCAAGTCTATTTATTATAGGAGTGTTCACGGTTTGGTTCGGTTTAAACTCAAAAAATCAACCGAACCGAGTTATATTAATTTTATGAAATATTAATCAGACCGGACCGAAATTCGGTTCTATTTGGTTAAATCCGGTTTTTTTGGAAAAAAAAACCAGGAAACCAAATCTCTTCACATATCAAACACTAATTTTTCCTTGTTTGGAATTTTATATTTCCTACTATTATAATCTTGAGCTGACAAGCGAGGAATAATGCAGTTTAGCTAACCATTCAGAGGATTTTGTAATATATTCATCTTTTTTTTTTTTGTAAACAACAAAAGTTATAAATTCATCTTCGGTCATTAATCATTGTTTCATGTTGATATGCCTTAGATCTCTGAGCAAACACCAAGTACTGGGTCAAAAATTACCTTGTTATCTTTTCTCTAAAAGAGTCATCTCCTTCTATTACAACTGCAACAACTTACACAAAAGTAAAGAAGGCTTGTGTAAAAGTAAAGAGAAGAGAAGTTAAGGAAATGAAGAGCTGGGTTTGTGTTTGGTTAGAATCTAGATAATGTGGGACTTTTGAGATGGAGACAAACGCAGTGCAATTAAAATTTGAAAGGGAAAATAAGATTGAGATAAATATTCTCAAGAGTCAAGCGGCGACTTTTAATGTTAGGTTTCAGTATTTAACTATTTATACCCCACTTAATTTGCATAGCTTTGGTTTTTTGGTTGGTCCGGTTCGGTTTGTTGGTTTCAATTTTAAAACCAAAACCAAACCGGACCTGTTAGAATTTATGATTTTGAAAATTGGTTTAATCGGTTTTTTATCTCGGTTCGATGTTTTCGATCAATTTTTCTTCGGTTGATTGGTTTTTTTAAATACCCCTAATTTATTAGATCTTCTAGCGTATATAGCATAACCCGGCCCATTGGGATTTTTTTCAAATCAAATATTTACATCTTGCCAATCTTATGAAATTAAAAATGAAGAAGAATTAATTCTTACATTAAAAATTCACAAAGTGTGTCAATCTCGAAGAATTGGCAAATACATGAAAAAGAAAAAAA
>Ga0325402_1000392_pt1 | contig 29604 bp, 21 predicted proteins | sample PopdelMetagenome_22_FD_207212 | JGI IMG/M metagenome (GOLD analysis project Ga0325402, IMG submission 207212) | Populus deltoides microbial communities from Bellville, Georgia, United States - Xylem-PdKOR-R3 | ecosystem: Host-associated > Plants > Phyllosphere > Stem > Wood/Secondary xylem... | reverse complement strand
AAAGTCGAATTTTGTACCCTTTTGTCTTGCATGGTGACAGAATTGGACAAGCAAGAACGCGCTGATATAGATATTCTTCTGGATTATAAATTCATAAATATCGCCAGTCCCTTTTTGCCCCTGAAAAATTGAAGGAAGGGATCCCTCTCTAATTACAACTCGTTACCTTGCTGTTCACGTTGCGTTGCGGACATGAAGTAAAATAATAAAAAGTATTATCAAGCTCTTATTTAACCCAAAAAAAAAAAACAACATATCTGCAACCTGAAGAATGTAATTCTTTTCAAAAAATCATGAATCAATCAAATATTAAAAAATAAAATTTTAAAAAATAATTATATAAAAATAAAGATCAAAATTAAAATAGAAAATAAAAGTAATAATTTAATTCAATGGTGAAATTAAAAAAAAAATCAATTTAGTAAAAGAACAAAAAAATTTAAAAAGAACGATGATCAAAATTGATATAAAAAACAAAAACACCATTATACTATTCTAGTGAACAATAACAATGAGTTTGGAGCTACAATACTTTTTCAAGGAGTTTTAGTTCTTTTATATATATATATGAAAATGAGCTTTATAACAGGCTTAACCAGGCTTGCAGTATGGCAACAACTCACCAACCCTTGAGTTGGCAGGAGAAGAAGTGAAGGAGAAAAAGAAAGAATGAAAAGAAAAAGGAGAAGAAATGAGCATTGTCAATCGAACATTTCATTTAACCCAACCATACCTCTACTCCTGGTCCAAGCTCTCTCTCCTCTTCTCAATAGAACCTCTCCTCTCATGGCCCAACTGGACTTATTCAATAGAAACTTCAATGTGGAGACAAAAATAATTGAAAAGATAAAAATATAAAAGAAGAGAATTCACCATCCAAATGCATACATGTTTACTTGAATTTTTTTCTAGAACCAGTATATCTCAAACACCACCTTACTTATATTATAACCATTGTACTACTCTTCATTGTGAGTGTCTTCACTTACCTCTAACATCACATGTTAACTCTGTGGTGATAAACGATAAAGGAGATAGCCTTTCACTTAACAATAACAGGTTTACCACCCAACAAGAACACAAGTTTTTCAACCTAATCTCGTAGACTTACAACTTGGTCTTTATTATCTTATGGTTCTAAAATATTTATAAATAGTGAGGATAATTAAGTATGAAAGAAGAACTCCCATGAACAACACATCTACATTTACATCACTCAACCCATCACAAATACAAAATGATCCTTACTTACACTTTTTATTTTTTTATTTTTTTTTATTTTTCCATTGAACTGACTTGAGCATCGAAGAGTCTGATTTTTAAGTGACACCAACTTGTTCCTACCAGCTAGTTCATTATCATTTGTGAAGAGCACAAATCCATATAGATTTTTTCACGACTTCATCACCTATATATATTGGAATTGGTTTTATAAAACTTGTAATGAGCACTTTTAAGGTTAAATTAAATGTGAGGTTCACTCATATTTAGGGTTAAAATCATGTTGGGTTTGTAATCCAACATGAGTTCTTTAACTTTGAATATTAACATTTTTTAAAAACCAATTAAAGGTGAATGAGTAATTGTTCTAAAAAAAACCTTTGGATAACAAAAGTTTCAAACCCAAAATAGTTTTATGAATTGGGTAGTAGGCTCATGAGTTTAGGCTTGGGTTTGGTTAATGCAAAATATTATGTTATTAATCCCTATTGGATTAGTAATTTTTAGTCCCTAAAATCTTGTAGTACATGAACCAATACATTAATTATAATGCGATAAAAATGAATGTACTTATAAGTTTTCCTAAACTATGAATATCCATGAATATTTATTAATGAACATATATTAATTATGGACATTTATCATAATTAATAAATATTCATGAATTATGAGTAATTAATGTTTTAGTTCTTGAATCTAATAAATAGGTGTCTTGAATGGATGGAAAGGAATGGAGAAACTTTTTGAGTTCTTTTCTTCCTTTGCTGTTGTTTTTTCAAAAACTTGTTCTTTAATTCATTCTTTCTACCCTAGATCTTAGGTATCCGTTTTTATAGAGAGAAAATTAAGTCAATTCCATTAAGTTTGTAGACCTTCAAAACAAGTGCATTTTTCAAGATAGTGTTGTTGAATTTCAGGGAGGCAATTGCATTGGACTGTTTGCACCAAGTGAAGAGCAATTACATCTTAAGAATAAAGAGTTCAATCCTTGGCAACAATGTTAAGTTCCTTGTTTCCTTTTGATTGTCTTCAACAAGTAAGTCTCCTAAACTTCTATTACGAACATGTTTTCAATTAATATTTATTTGATTGAATAATTGTTATGTTGTATGAGTTTTTTTTGTTGATCATATAAATCCTATGCTTAATCCTTTCAAATTTTATACATGTTTGTTTTTATGTGATCATATTTTATGCAAGTAATTTTTTATTTAACAAAGATTTACAAATTTAAAAAATAATAATCATAATTTCCAACAATATTAAGGTGTAATTTTTACATATTATTTTAATAGATCTTATCATGTCTTCTACTCAAGAATTAGTTGTTCTAACTAATGTTGCTTTGATAAGTACTATTTCAGTAGTGAGGATTCCATCAACACCTTATATGATGCACAATGAGAAACTTGAAAAGTTCAAAGGATTGAACTTTAAGATGTGACAACAGAAGATGTTATTCTATCTGACCACTTTGAACTTGATAATGTTCTTAACTAAAACAACAAAAAAATAGTTAGATGATGAATCTGATCACATTACGGTGGAAGCTATGGATGCTTGGAATCATAATGATTTCATTTCTAAGAACTATATCTTGAATGGATTAGACAATACACTATATGATGTGCATAGTTCAATTAAAAAAGCAAAGTCATTGTGAGAAGCTTTGGATAAGAAGTTAAAGGTTGAAGATGTCAACATAAAGAAATTTATTATTGGTAAATTTCTAGATTTTAAGATGGTTGATTTAAGAACCGGTATGAGCCAAGTTCAAGAGTTTCAGCTCATCTTGCATGATATACATGTTGAAAGTATGTCTTTAAGTGCATATTCCCAAATGGTTGCAACAATTAAAAAATTGTCACCATCTAGAAAAGATTTCAAGAAGTATTTTAAGCATAAACAGAAGGAAATGAGAGTTAAAAATCTCATTTTAAAGTTAAGAATAAAAAAGGATATACATTAACCAAAATAAGATCAAACTCTTCCAGTAACCCTAAAACAAATATTGTGGAACAAGTAACGAAGTTCCACAATAAGAATAAGAAAAGAAGATTGATGTCACGGGAAAAGAACTGCCAAGAAGTTAAATGATAAATACTTTATTTGTAACAAGACTAGGTCACCTAGCTGAGAATTGTAGGAATAAAGGTAAAAAAGAGAACCCAAAGAAAAGGATTTCTTAAGCCAATATTATCGAGGTTGATTACCTTACAAATGAATTCTAAAAAATAAATCTACAAGTTATTTTTTGAAATCAACCTATTCAATAATCCTGAATAGTGGTGGGTTGATATTGATGTAAAAAGACACTTATGCAACGTTTTTACTTGCTAAGAAGTGGAAGGTGAAAACTTGTATTTGGAGGACTCATCAACTTTCAAAGTACTAAGAGTGGGTAAGGTTATTTTGAAAATCCCCTCACCCTCAATAATATACTCCATATTATGGATAATAAAAAGTACGTAGTGTCTGGCTTATTGTTGAGAAAAAATAGATTTAGAATGGTCTTTAAGAGATTAAGTTGTCATCTCTAAAAATGATATGTTTATAGAAGAAGAGTATCTTAGTGATGACCTCTTTAATATGAATATAATGACCATTGTAACTAATGATTAGAATAATAATAAGATTATCTCTTCTTCTTATTTGCTTAAGTCTTGTGATGTGTGGCATGACAAGTTAGGTCATGTGAATTATGATTCTATATAAAGGTTAATTAATCTTGAATTATTACCAAGTATGGTTTTTGAGATAAATCATAAGTGTGAGATTTATGTAGTAGAATTAAAATTCATGAAACCCTCTTTTCAAACAATTAAAAGAAGTAATGGACCTCTAAACTTAATTCACTCGAATATTAGTGATTTAAAGTTTGTACTAGATGTAGAAAAAAAATATTATATTACTTTTATATAAGAATGCACAAGATATTGTTATATCTATTTGCTTAGAAGCAAATATAAGGCTATTAAAATGTTTAAACATTACAAGAATGTAGATGAATATCAACTTAACAAGAAAATAAAGGTAATAAGAAATGATAGAGGTGGATACTACGAAACACCTTATGGGGAATCTTGCTCATAAAATGGTATTATCCATAAACTACCGCACCTTACTCACCTTAAAAAAATGACATTGTGAAATTTAAGAATTGACTATTAAAAGACATGATGATGCCATGTTGATAAGTTTGGAAATACGTCAGAACATATATGGGAGATAATTCTAATTGTCAATTAAATACTTAATAAAACACCATAAAAAGTTAGAAAATACATCATATGAATAATGAAAAAGTAAAAAGTATTCTTATAAATATCTTAGATTGTGGAGGTGTCTTATAAATATGGCAATACCTGATTCTAAAAAGGTTAAGATAGGACCTAGAACTGTGGGTTATTGTTTATCGAATATGCTAACTACAATAATGTATATCAATTTCTTATACACAAGTCAAGTATTAAGGATGTTTATCCTAATACTATTGTGAAATCAAGGAATACTTCATTTGTTTAAAAATTATTTCCTTGAAAGAAAGCACAATAAAATCATTCACTTAAGAGAACAGTTAAAGCTATCTCAAACAGTCATCATCAATCAAAAGATGATGAAGTTGAGCCTAGAATGAGTAAAAGGGAAAAATAACCAAAATATTTGGTCTTGATTTTCTAACATACTTTTTAGAAAATGAACCCTGCACATATTATGAGTTAGTATCTTGTCTGAAAGCTTCCTATTAGAAAGAGACAATCAATAGTGAAATAGAATCTATTATAGAAAATCATTCATGGAAATTAATGGATCTTCCTTTTAGAAGTAAACCACTAGGCCATAAGTGGGTCTTTAAAATGAAGATGAAAGCTGATGATATTATTGACAAATATAAAGCTATACTAGTTTTTAAATGATTTAGACAACAAAAATGTATAGATTATTTTGACATATATTCATATGTGTCAAGAATAATTTTCATAAAAGTTTTAATAACCATTATAACTATTACAAAGATTGAAATATATCAAATAGATGTAAAAACAACTTTCTTAAATGGTGACCTTGACGAAGAGGTCTATATAGAATAACCCAAAGGGTTTGTTATTAGTGAACAAGGATGAAAGTTTATAAACTAATTAAATCATTATATGGTTTGAAATAAACTCATGAACAATGGTATGCAAAATTTGACAATGTTATATTGTCAAATGAGTTCAAATTCAATAAAGTTAATATATGTATTTATATAAAAAACACTAATAAAGATAATGTCAATGTATTTCTTTATGTAGACGATTTGTTTATTTTGGGCAATAATGATTATATGATTAAGCCTACTAAGAAAATATTACCTAATAAGTTTAACATAAAGACTTGGATGTTATAGATGTCATAATAAAAACAAAAACTTATAAGACATAATGGATTGATTGTCCTAATCTCATTATGTTAAGAAAAATATCAATAAATTTTATAAATATGATAACAGTATGGTGAAACACCAATGGACATAAGTATTTATCTATCTAAAAATAAAGGCAAGATAATAGACCAATAGGAATATTTTTAAATAATTAGGAGCTTGATGTATGCACAAGGCTTGATATTGCTTAGTCGAGTAGCAAACTGAGTAGATTATTTAGTAATCCAAGTATAGATTATTGTAAGGCAATTAAAAGGGCATTCTAGTACTTGAGGCATGCTTTGAACTATAGGCTACACTATACTGGATACCCAACAATACTAGAAGGGTATAATGATGCTAATTAGATATATGACATTAAGGATTTAAAATCCATAAATGGATATGTCTTCACATTTGGTGGAGTAGTTGTTTCATGAAAGTCTTGTAAATAAACATGTATCGCAGGATCTACAATAAAATAAGAGTTTATTACTATTGATAAAGCTAGAGAGGAAACCAAATGAATTCATAATTTCTTTCCATGTTAGCCAAAACTAGTGCTAGCTATTTGTGTCCATTGTGATAGTTAGTTAATAATTATAAAGGCATAAAGTATTATGTATAATGGTAAGTTTAAACATATATGTCATAGACATAATACTATTAAACACTTGCTCTTGAATATAATTATTTCTTTTGACTATGTAAAGTCAAAGAAAAATATTGTGCATCCACTAACCAAAAGTTTGTTGAGAGAACTTGTGTCTAACTCATTGATGGGAGTAGGATTAAAGCCTTTAAAGATGAAAGAGTGTAGTGATGATAACCCTACCTAGTTGAATGGAAATCCAAAGATCTAGATTTAAATAGAAAACTAAGTCATATAACATTCTTAGTGTCGTGGCATGCACAATGTCGAATGACAAATTTGCCTTCTAGATTGAAAAGGTTTTAGGTGTATTGGGATTAATCATAAAATTATGATTTTGAACGAGTTGCTACCTAGTATCATAGTTACTAGGAAACCTAATGGTCTGCGAGTGTATAAGTAAGGAGACTAGTTGTGCAAGGAAAAGACGCATCACCCTAGTGCACTATACCTATGATAAGTTGCATTATTGATTGATTGTTTTTTTAGGTCATGTTCATACTCGTTGGTCCATCTAAAGTTCAAGACAGATCTCCCTTCATGAGGAAGCCTCTTCTTTATCGGGCTAAATCTTAATCGTTCTAGGGCCCAAATTTTAAAGTCACACGTATCCCTACTTTGTATCTTTAAAATCTGAGGATATACATTATAGTGTAGTTTTATACCCCCTAATAATAATGTCTACAACTAATTCCTAACATTATTGCTATTAATTCATTTAATTTAATATTGAGAGTATGCATTACGTTGTAAAATTCATACCCTAAATATTAATTAAACAAATTAATTTTATGGTATTTTTGAAATTTTGACCAAATCCTGATGGATAATTATAAACTAGTTACAATATCTATTTCTATATTTTTTAAAACATGATAAATATGCAATTTTTTTTTTGTTTTTTTAAATAAAAAATGCATGAAAAACTTTTAGAATTTGACTATATGCAAAAAAAAAAAAAACATATTTTTGTATTTTTGAAATAAGAAAACTTTTTTTAATTTTTGATTATTTTTTCAAAATTTCAAAGAAAAGCGAGTATTTTTTATATTAGGTCAATAGCCTATATTGTAAGTTATAGGTCGATATTAAGTGAGATTGTTTAAAAAACATGAGGGATTAACTAATATTTTAAAAATGGTCCCTGAAATTTTTCAATTTTTAAAATTTTTTTTGACTTGTTTGGTTGGACACTAAATAATAGACAAACTAAGGCTAAAAAGAGGGCAGTAGGGCATGTGGCAAACATGCCCTTATCCAAAATCTAGAGGCATGAAAAATATGTTAAGGTTGTGTTTAGCAAACATGATTTCAGGATAAAAAATATGACATTTTTTATTTGGTAAAAGTCGGGCATGCTAAACAAGTCTTTAAGGGTAGGTTAGGCTTAGCCTAGCCACATAGGCTGAGCTTATTGGACTCATGATCCATTCCCCACTCATACGAGTTTGGTTTAGGCCCAAAGCTTTTTTTTATTATTATAAAATACCTAGGCTTGGCTGGAGCATGAGGCCTAACCTCTTTTTTACCACCAGCTCTACTCGGTGACTGGTTTCTTTTTCTAAAGAAAATTACCAGCAACAACTAACTCTTTTAACATTCATTCATTGCTTTTTTGCCTTAACATCACCACACATTTCTCTTCTTCACAACACACACATGCATTATACCATTATGCATAAAATAACACACACATACATAAAATGACTTAGTTTTTCATTGATGATTTTCAGTGCCAGGATGATTTAGTTTTTATTGATGATTTTTAGTGTCAGAATGACTTACCTTTCATTGACGATTTTCAATGTCAAAATGACTCAGTTTTGCTGATAATTTTAATGTTGTCAAAATGACATAGTTTTGTTGACAATTTCAGTGTCATAATGATATAATTTTTATAGATAACCTTTATTAAAATTAGATATAAATGTCTTCTTACAATATTATCACTGTACAATTATACAAACATGGGAAATGTTTGAATGAAATTATATGTGTTCTGGTATATGTGTGGAAATGGTCTTTGACATTACCTAAATAAAAATATATTGAGTAATAATCATTTTGTGTACAGGACGCGCGACCAGGATCAGATGTATGATCTGGCGAGGGCACATTACGGGAGGGGCAGGTAGGTGGTTTCCACCTTTAACTAATTATTATCAAATCCTCGAAGTATTTATACATAATGTTGCTACCCGATTTCAATCGATTAAAATTACTCATGAAACGCAATGAATAATGATGTGATAGTGGAGTAGCAGAGGAGACTCTCCACAAAGACTAACATATTGGTTGTGGATACTGCTACTATCTGTGAAGTTTTTCTGCTTGTCTTTATTCATATTGGTTGTTGCTGGTGGTTTGCTATTTGTTATGCTCTATTAATTACCAGTATCTATGAATATGACAGCTTTTAGTTGCCCAAACAAAAGATCATCATGGAAACAAAGTATGATTTGGTTAATTATAAGATGATGATATAGGTTTTCCTTTCCCTATGGTTCTATTTAAGTTGATAAGTCCTTTAAATTAAATCATGGGCAATGAAAGTTACTTCCTAATTGTTACTAATAAAAATGGAATTTATGTGGTTGTCTTTGTTTTGAATGGAGACCATTGTGTTGTTATTTCCAATGAGTAGAAACCATGATATTGTTGTTTTTAAATAATGGAGAGCATTGAAACTATCATCGATTGTATAATGGAAACCATTGTGTAAGACCATTAACCGATGCTTAAAAATGTATATGATCGGGGGGGTTGATTGGCAACTTAAGACATAGTACTGTTTGATGTATTACTAAGTCAAAGTAAATGTCAATGGGGGTGATAATGTAACAAACGGTTGTGATACCCAAAAAATAAAAAATACGGTAATGTACAAACAAATTATGTTAAGTAGTGATGATGACGAGTAAACATATGATTAATACATGTGGTTACTTTAAAGATTGTACCCAAGGAAATCAGTAACTAAGAAAATGGAATATTAATTATTGATTGGGGAATCAAAAATTAAGAAATTAAGTTGCTATGTGGTGACGTATAGTTAGCAACCTTAGATTTGAATGTATTACATAATTCATTGTAAAGGCAATATCAAAAGTGACAAATATAAAGTTAAACGCCATAACAGCTAGTGCGTAATTTAATATGTATATGATATAATCGATGTTAAAGGAATTTTGGATAAGTATATTGTTCTCCTTCCTTATAAAAAACCACATACATGTATTTAATGGCTAGATGTTAAATTTGTAATTTTATTTTAGTTGCAATGATGAGCACAAGTCTTGTCATATGAGTTGAGGTATTATTGAACTTGAGTTGAATGTTTTGAGTAGAATTGTTAAAGGTGCAAATACACATAATGATTCCTTTCCTTCGTAAAAAAATCATGAGCATAAGTCTTCTATTTCATTAAGTGGGCTAGCACTGATTTTGTCATTTCATTATTTATAATTTTATTAGGTACTTATTTTTATGTACTATGAATAGGTAAAATTGTGTTAATAACTTCACCTTGAAATGTACTAAATGGTATGATTGTATTTCTAGCATTTGGTTATTACATCTCTTTTGTTAGTGTATGTGTGTGTATCCATCACATGTATGTTTTAAGTAAATGAAAAATAAAAAGAATATAAGATGAATTGTGAGAAGCGATGTGAAAGAATCAAATGGAGAAACAATTGAACTGGTGGGTGGCCAAAGGCTAATGCGTGTATGTAATAGTGTTATTTGATATTGTGTTGCCTAGAAGGATAAGAAAAGAACCGAGGAAATGTATAATTATAGGAGAAACTATGTTGTACATTTGGTAAATCAGAGAATCAATAATGAGATGTATTGTTAGACAGATCACACATAAAAAAATTACCCCATTATACCCAGATATGATGATTAGAATTATGAATGTTATATGGAAATGTCAGGTTGTTACATTAACTAATAATCCTAACAACTTTTGAAGGAAATAGAACTAACCCAAAGAGGGTTTTAATTATTCTATATTGGTCAACTTTGTCTAAGTGCAGTAATTTGGTGACTTTAGCACCTGTGTCTCTAATTCTTTATTTGAAATACACATTGTGAGGGTCATTTGAGAAATTTAGGATTCAAGCATATTCCTCAATGGTAGGGGTCATGTTGATATCTCTAAAGGTGAAGCATCTGTATTTCATGTTTGAAAAATACAACAAGGCTTTGACTACTAAAATTTGCACTGAAATCTTCAAAGAGATGAGTAATTCTCTCATACATTCTTTCAAATAGAGTCTCTTCCACATAACCAATGAGTGACATAAGCTTCAACATGTTATTTATAGAGCAATATACTTTAGCTATGCACGGTAATTCCCCAACCTTGGTCCTTGAGAAATTCTTCTCAACTAGTTGAATTATCTCAGATTTTTTCCTATATTCAAAAAAGGTTATAGAAGTCATTGTCATAGCTCAAATAAATCCTGAAGAGTTTATGTTTTTTTTATCAGGTTTCCCTTGATGCAAAATGATTTATTAGGGAGTCAACATCCTAAAGGCAGGTTCTAGCCATTACATGAGGGGTAGGCTTATTACCCGGTCTTAAAAGGGTTTATGATCTGCCCAATGATCACCTCTCATAAAGGCAATATATAGATTTACAAGGAATGGTTGAGGCATAGTGTGATTGTCATTTCCAAGTAAACACTCAGATCATAGTTGGGTGTTTTACAAATCTGAATCCCGACTGAAAGTTATGAGGTAGATTGCTACTTAATCACCTAACCTAGAATTGAGTTTATACTCTCAAAATTAAAAATGCATGAAGGCATGAATCCATATTCGATGTGCTTATGCATGAAAAATATGTAAACATATGCGTGCTAAAATTAAATTACTCAGACCAACAAAATAAACAATCAAACAAATAATCAACAAAGCTTAATCTACCAAAGATTCCCCAATGGAGTCGCCATCTTCTCGTGGTGTGCACAACATCAAATGACGGATCTACCTCTTTGATTGAAAGGGTTTTGGGTGTATTGGGGTTAATCATAAAATTATTATTTTGAAGGAGTTGCCACCTAATATCATGGTCACTGAAAGAACTAATGGTTTGTGAGGGTTTGGTTAAGGAGAGTAGTTATGCAAGGGGAAGACGCATCACCCCCAATACAACCTACCTATGGTAACTTGCATTGTTGATTGATTCTTTTTTTCTAGATCATGTTCCTCATCCGTTTATTTAAGATTCAAGGCAGATATGCCTTCGTGAAGAAGTCTTTATCTTATCAGACTAAATCCTAATTGTTCTAGAGTCTAGATTTTAACGTTGCACTTATCCCTACTTTGTAGCTTTAACATCTAATGATATACTTTACAATGTAATTTTATATTTCAAAATAATAAAATCTATAATTAATTCCTAACATTATTGTTGTCAATTCATTTAATTTAATACTGGGAGTTTGCATTACGTTGGAAAATTAATACTCCAAATATTAATTAAACAAATTAATTTTGTGGTATTTTTGAAATTTCAGCAAAATCCTAATGGATAATCATAAATTGGTTACAATACCATTTTTAGTATTTTTAAAACATGGTAAAGATGCAATTTTGTTTGAAATAAGGAAACTTTGTTGAATTTTTTTATATCGAATCAGTATCTTACAGTATAAGTCTACAATATGATATTAAGTGAGATTGTTGGAAAAATATGTGAGGGACCCACAAATAATTTTAAAATGATCCTTAGATTTTTTCAAAGTTTTTAAAAATAATTTAGGGTTTGTTTGGCTAGACATTAAAATAAAGGATAACCTAAAGCTAAAAAAATAACAGTAGAACGTGTGGCAAACACCCCTTTATTTAGAATTTAGAGGCATGAAAAATATCTTAAGGCCGTGTTTGGAAAACATACCTTAAGGACAAAAAAAAAAACATTTCTCATTTGGAAATATTAGGCATTCAAACACACTTTTAAGGCTGGGTTGAGCTTACTAGCCCAAGGCTTCACTTTTGATGTTTATTACAATGTCTCTCTCAAGTGACAAATCGGTGGGAATGAGGCTGAAGATATAGTACAACATCAAAGCTACCAGAGGGTTTGGTTTTTGTCCTACCTAAAACATGTAGGGGGCGCATTAAATGACTTTGCAAAATGGATATCTCGCCAGCTTTTCATGGGGCTAAAAGAAGACAATGAATAGTGCGTGGCGACGTGTCGTCGAACTTTTATTTTTATATGGTGTTGACCAAAACGACATCGTTTTTAACTAATGCGTGCGATTTTGGTCAAAACACAACATTTCATTTAAATGAAATGATGTTGTTTTGGAAATCTTAAATTAAATTAGGTTAAAAATCCCAGTTTACAAGAATTAATTCAATTTTACCCCTGTAAAATTTTAAAAAGACCTTCTGACTTTATCATGTTTTTCAACTTGGTGTATGGTCTCAGATATTTTTAATTTCATCATTAATTGATCTTTAAACTTCTAATTTCACCTTTGTTTTAGCTGATTTTGGTCTCCAAATACGCGTGCCTTTTGCAAAGAGGTTCATGATCTTGAATTTTTTCAATTTGATTTTAATTGGCCCCCAATCTTTGATTTTCTTGCATCTTTTCCCTTGACTTCATCCTATTGAATTTGTACAAATTAAATCCGATCCTTCAAATTCCAGTCTTCTCAATTAAACTTGAATTAGGCTTCAAAATTTAAATGTTCACTAATTAATTCCTTAATAAAATTAATTTGACATATTAAAAGTTTAATTAAGTCTTTACATTTAATTAATTCTTAAACTTAATTAAATTAAAGGCTTGTTGTTAAATCTAATTGGCCTAATAAAAGTCTAATTAAGAAACCGTTTGAGAACACGGTGCAAACCGTGTTCCTAAAAAAATCATTTTTTTTGCTAAAATTTAATATATTTTGTATGTTTTGGATAGTTTTGATTTGCTGATGTCAAAAATAATTTTTAAAAAATAAAAAAATATCATTGGCATGCATTTCGACACGAAAAGTTATTTGAAAAGCAATCGCAACCACACTGTCAAGCTAATTCTAAGTCCTCAAACTTATTTTTTATGCAAATTTATCTGATATTCATTTTAAGTTAATCTTGAATCTGCATTATCCCTCATATTTGGGTCCTTCAAAGGTGCAACTGAGCTTGTATTGGTTAAACAATATAACAAAAATACTTTAACATGTTTTAAAAATCAATTTGAGGTTAAAGCCATGTTAGAATTCTCGGAGTATATATATATTGGTTAAACAATTTTCATTCATATTAGGGATTATTGGAATTGGTCTTATAAAAAATATAATGAGTATTTTTAAAGCCAAATTAAATATGACGTTCACGCACATACGGGGTTAAAACTATATTGGATTTTGTAATCCAACAAAAGTTCCCACGTGATCAGTAATTTTTAGTCCATAAATAATGCATTGTTTTGGTTTTGTGCTTGACATATACAGTGGACATAGAGCGGAGGCCTAATTCAATTCAACGTGAAAATGATGTCTCCTTAATTTATTTGTTTTAAGCCAAAAACTTCCAAATGTATGATTCTTGCACACTTCAACGTCCTTATTAAATATTAATTGTAGTTTTCGTGACACAAACACAAACTTTGAACATTAAAACTTAAATATCCGGATTGTGCTAATAAAATACAGAGGGCTTTGCTTGGAGCCATGCACGTCCATATATATATATATATACATGCTTGTTCTTAGATTAAACTAACAACGAGGACCTTGCAGGGACAAAGACCGTCATGTTAATAGTATAATGACAATAATTACTTGAAGCTAAACCAAACACGCAATGGAAAGGCATGGAGAAAATAAATAATTACAGAAAAGACAAATTCTTTATTATGTGGGGCTAGTAAGAAAATTCTCGAATCATATATGCATCTATCGAGATTTAATTCATCCCTTTCTGATTAAATTAAAAGATTTGTGACAAATTATCTTTTTGTAGCACGACTCTCAAGGAATTGGAACCTGTGTTTTGCTCACGCATTTTTGTTGTATGAACACTTACTCTCACTCCATATTTTACACATCATAAAAGTAAGCTTTCAATTTTGCTATACCAGTCCTTCCCAAACAGCCGATGATATATGCTCGTCCTGATCATAGAGCACGGAGGGATCAAAGGGACCGGGGTCATTACGTAGAGAATGACCAGAAATTTGAATTTGCGATTCTTCTTCATCGAAAGTAATATTTGGAGTTGCTACGTCCATCACTTGCTACCTCTATAATTGATTAAAAGCTCGGTTAAGGCAATGCATTCTGATTGGACAAGGATCATAAAATTTTTGTTTACAAACCATAAAATCAAAACCCTAGCTAACAAATTCCGGTTCAATTCCTCCAAATTGAGTGTCGAAAGACATGTCATACCCAAGACTGACTGCCTGGCCACCGGTTGACGTCGTTCCGGTTGAATGAACGACATCGCCGGTCAGGCCCAACGAAAGACATGTCGGTAGAAAGAAACAGGAGACATGCCGTTCAATTTATCAGGAAAAAAAAAAATAGAAGGTGGAGATAAATCTGAAACAACAAATTCCTCACTGTATGAGAAAAAAACAGAAATCGAAAAGGAATTTCAAGAAAGAAGTTGAGAGTAAACACACCTACTCTTTCTCTTCTTTTTTTAATTGATTCTGAAGCTATATCTTCTTTGCTTTTTTCCGAACAAGAAACGACATGAATCCGCCTCCTGTGTGTGTGTGTTTGCGGCTGATTCTGAATCCTACTGTAGCGGTGGCCTCCCTCCTCTGTTCGCCTCTATCCCTTTTGATTTCCCACGCGAGACCCCACCACCTGAAACATCTTATTTATTCCTCTACCCTCTACTTTTACCCTCTCGAATTTACTGTACTTCTTTTCTTCCTCTTTTTTCTTTTTTTACCTTTCACTGCCGGTAAATTTGATTTTTTTACTGAGAAAATTAACCTAATAGGCTAATATCCTATAAAAACTTGGTCAAAATTATATTTCTTTACCGAGTTCTAGAAATTACAGTTAACATTAAATTTAATAAAAAGACAAAACTACCGCCCGTATATATATTACAACCACCACCTTAGACACAAACAACAAGTCATTTCTTTTCCAGGTGGAGACAATCTCTTCTCATCTCCCGAATAGAACAACAAAAAATTACAATTGAAATCGATTCGATTGTCTTTTCCAGGTGGAGACAATCTCTTCCAATCTCGACATTACAGTTGGTTATATCACACCAATTATGTCTTGCTTTCTCTTCATAAAGAAATCTGGATATAACATATGGTAAACACCTCTATATGATGATTTCCAGCGGATTTAAGAGCAAGAAAGAGCTTTAAGAACTGGTTCTGCTTGCTTTTTGTAAACTTGGGGGTTTTTTAAGAGGATCTCGATCTTCATATGAACAAGATAAAGTGGATTGCTTTTGCATAAGCTTTTTAATTTCATTTTGTATGTTTTTGACATTTGGGCATTTGGTAGGATCTGGGTTTGAGATTTAGATCAAGATTGTCAATTCTGTCCCGTTTCATTAAGAATAGTCGAAACATTTACAAAACGGAATAATTTTTATCTCATTTTAAATCTCAGTCTGTTTTGGATTTTCCGGATAAATTTCGGCTGGAATGTTCTGGTTTCATTTCACATGTTCCGTTTTGGACTTGAAAAGTCATTCAATCAAACTCAAACCTCAACTTCAACTTATTTTAACCAAAACAAATCCTAAAAATACCATATAAATATTAATAACTCTATTTTCAACTACAAAACAATCTTTAATCAATCTAAAAATAAAAAATCAAACAAAACAACAACAATAATAATAAATTTATGAACCCTAATCTGTTTTTTTTAGCATGGTCAAAGGACAAATTCATCTTTATTGAACTCCCCTCTCCTAACAAACCTTTATTGACATCAATATTTATTGCTTTCCTTCCATTTCTTTGGTTAAATAAAACATGAGTTGCACATCTTTTTTTATAAAATATTAAGAGATCATTCTCCATTAATATCACAATAAAAATATATTTTGCAATACGATTATAATATAAAAAGTACTGGGCTATTTCCTATTATCCTTAAGAAAAGCATGACATCCTCATGATATTAAATGAGTAAACTGAAGGGAATTTAAAGGGGTGACAAACAAAACTTATAGTTTTATTAAGGGTTAAAAAAATACTAATTAGGTGGTGTTCGTGTGTTAACCTAAATGTGACACTCAAATTCCAACTCCATCTACCTTCGTTCAAGAATTAATTGTCGTAATGTTTTGACGTGAATGACTTGTGTGGCTTCCTTTTATCTTTTAGAAGTGAAAAGTTTGGGTTTGATTTATGTTTTTTTTATGTTAAAACATTTTACTTTCATAATATTTTGGTATTTTATTTAAGTTGAATTACTTTAAGTTAAAGTTCTATTTAATCTTGACTATTTAGGAATATTTTAAATTTTACAACTTGAGACTTCATAGATATGAAACTCCAAATTTTACAATGAGCCGGTTATTTATTTATTTATTATTATTATTATTATAGCATGAACCATACATATCTTAAAATTCTTACTTGAGCGGATTCAATAATCATTTAAAAATTCTAACAATGCATTAAGCGATAATTATCTTATTAAATGTTTTTTTGTAAAATAAATGCTTTTGCTGATAAATTATAACTCGTATTAATATCTTTTTTTTTAAATCTTGAATTTGATTTTTTTTTAAGGCTCTTGAATACTTGCATGTCTATTTTTCTAAAACTAGGAGCATGCATTGTTCCTGATAACAAGTGTACACATGATATTCAGTGACCTAGGCCAACTAACATTACCCAAGCTAGTTTGATTAGAATAAGAATTTGTTAGGTGACCCGCGTTATGTCGCAGGTTCACATTTTATTTTTATAAAAAATTTGGGTCTTGACGCTGGTAGGATCCATGGCTAGTTTGGGTCCTGTATATTCCAAGACCCAAAGCTATTTGGGTCCACCACTAGCAGGACCCAAGTCTATTTTGCGTCCTGCACAACAAATGACCACAAGCTATTTTGGGTTCTGCGGCTGAAAGACCCAAGGATAGTTGGGTCTTGGCGCAGCCCAAACTTCACGTGTGCACTTGGATCTACCCAGCACACAGCAGGCAGCCCAAGCGATTGGACTGTCGACACATAGGTAGGCAACTCAAGCGCTACGTGTCCCCACGTGGTTTTTCTTCGATTGTGATAATATTTTTAAAAAATTTATTAAAGATGATGATGATGATGATAATAATAATAATAATAATAATAATAATAATAATTTTTTATTTTACCTTTGAAATCAAATTTATGGTTGTTTTTCAATATTAATAATAATTTTTTTCTAATTTAGTAATTATTTTATTAATAATATTCATTATTATAAAAATAATAATATTTATAACACAAAAGATAATATTTTTAATATTAATACTTTCGATTATAGTGCAAATAATAATATTCATAACATAAATAAAACTATTTTTAATTCCAAGAATATTTAGAACACAAATAATAATATTTTTTTATATTAAAACTTTTAATTATTATAAAAATAATAGTATTATAACAAAAATAATAATATCTATGATATGAATACATTGAATTATACTAAAAATAATAATATTTTGATATGAATACTTTGAATTAAAAGAAAAATAATAATATTTAGAACACAAATAATAATATTTTTTATATGATTACTTTGTATTAGAAGAAAAATAAAAATATTTACAACACAAATTATAATATTTTTTATATTAATACTTATAATTATTGAATATTTTTAATAATACTACATTGCTGCTCACTTTTATTTTTATAAAAAATATCATAAAAAATTATAATATAAATAATAATATGTTTTCAATATTAATAATAATATTTTCTTTCAAAATTATTAATTATAAATAATAATATGTTTTCAATATTAATAATAATATTTTCTTTCAAAATTATTAATTATAAATAATAATATGTTTTCAATTTAATAATAATATGTCCATGTCCAGTAAGAAGTTAGATGCAGTCACGTAAAAGCCCAATGTGGGGTTGGGCGGGGATACGTCTAGGTCCAAATGGAGTTGGATGCGATCGCGTCCAGGCCCAACATGGGGTTAGGCATGGATGCATCCAGGTCAACATGGAGTTGGACGCGGTCGCGTCCAGGCCCAACGTGGGGTTAGGCGTGGACGCGTTCAGACCTAACATGGAGTTGGACACGGTCGCGTCCAGGCCCAACGTGGGGTTGGACGTGGACACATCAAGGTCCAACATGGAGTATAATGTTTTTTTAAAAAAATTTAATAATAATATTTAACTTGTTTACTTAAGTTCTTATATTTTTTAATATTTTTTTAAAAATATTTATAGTTTTTATTTGATAGTAATAATAGTGGTTTTTTTAATTTACCAATAATAATAATAATAATAATTAATATTTTTTATTTTACTCTTCAAATGAAATCATCAATAATAGTTTTTTGAAATTTATCATAGATTAGATTAGTCTTTCCGGTAGGTATTTTTAACTCTCTCATCTCATGAACTTAGATACAAAAATGAAAAAGACACTTCCTCCAATTGTTTAGAGTTGCGAGACGCATTTAAATTCAATAAAAGTCATCAAAATTCAAAATTTAAAAACAAATTAGAGGGAGGGGTCAAAATTTTTTATAATTTGTATGTAATTTGTAAATGAAAGTAAATGTAAAATTAAGTGTAATTTGATAAAATAATTATATTATAAGAAAATTATTCTAAGTCAAGTCCAGTGTACCTGGACTTGGCAGAGGACCAAGTCCAGTGTACGTGGAAGGTGACAAAGCATGGAGGTGTAATATTTTTTGCTAGAATGAAAATAACATCCATAGAAAAGAAGAGATTGGTAGGTAATAACAAAAGAGTATTGCAGGTAAGTCTAGTATTAAGGGTCTGATAATATAGATAAAGTTATAAACAAAAGCAAAAGTGCAAATAAGCACATTGTTGTTTGTATATTATATCAAAATTATAGAGGTAATAGTCATCTTCTTATTGTAGAAATCCAAATCCAAGTCATTAGTAAAGAAATTGCTAGTTCTTCTGTGATGGAAAAACAATGAAAAAAATAACATAAAAAAAGGATGTGTGAAATGTGTGTGCAGCTAACATGTGTAATATAAAATAACATGGAATAATTTGTACAATAAAAGAAATTTTTTTGCTATTATTTGATGCTTTAGTTACATGTTAAATAGTCTCCACAAAAATATTTTTGGTTTTTTAGTTCTTTGTTGCAGATGGAATTGAATGTTGAAAATTCTATAAGTATTTGTGAATTACATGAAGCAAAATGTGTGAATGAGGCAAGAAAATAAAAATCAAGCTTGTTTAATTTTTTTTATAACATTATCTTATGTACAATTTATGTAGCCATTATAAAACTTTATTTAAAGTTCTATTGATTTCAACTGTCATGGCGTCCACCAAGAAAACAATCATATGTGACAATGATTTGTAATTCAAAAAAGAGTAAAACGTTGCAGGCACAGTATTACAAATAATAATAAGAAGCAATGAAAGAATGTGAGGTTAAAAATCAAACCTTTAACGGTGATGAGGATGTTGTTTGTTATTTTTTCAAAGGTGGAAGTGAGTGATCAAATATAGCTATGCTCTCCAGACTTCCTTAAGCTTCAATTGAGCTGTCATGCTCATCTTCAAGACTATTTTAATCAATGAGTTAAGGAAATGAATGGTAGAAGAACCATAGGTTAAGAACCATCTAATTTAACATGTGTTAAGGACAAAATTTTTTTTATAAAGAATATGTGTGGGGAAAGATAAACTTGTCTAAGTTGCTGTGTTGCAGTTTCAAAATCAAGTGCACGTCGTGCTCCATAGTTCAGGCTTGTTTTGTTGGTTGGCGATATGTTCTGGGTGGTGTCTCCAAGGAATTAGGAACAATCTTGGTTGTGTGACAATATTTTGTGGAGTACATGGATCTATAGGAACCTGTTTTGTAGAGCTTAATAGAGTAAATGTCTTGGATGTAGTAGAAAATTTAGCTTCTGTAGGTGGTGTTTCTAGAGAATGGATGCTGTTATTTGTGGTGTCATCAAAGATATTAGTTATGATAATTTAACATCTATTGGTGGTGGATTTGAAAACTCTAAAATGAAGCTGAAAAATCATGCTCTTGTTTAACTTTGCTGTCATGATAGGCAGAATAACTGAGGGATCAATAAATTTTTTTATCATGGACATAATGGTGGGCTGTTGATCCAAAAAAGTTCTCAGTTGTTTTCCCTAATAGAAAGAAATTAGCGACATCTTCTCCATCAATAACAATGCATTCTAAGTGGAACCTATGATATAAAATTGATGACATGTTCACTAATAAGGAGTGTATGATAATGTATCTGAGGAACATATATTGTTTATGTTTTTTTTATTTAACAGCTTAATATTGTCTTAGTTGAGAAATTAGATGAGTTACCATAGAACTGGAAGAGAGTTGACAGCATCATGATTCATGCATGTGTAATTGTTTTTGCCGCCACTATGTTCCTTTTTACATTTTGGACAACTTGGATACCATCAGCCATTAGAAAAATCAAAGTCAACAATCAAAGCTTGATAGGTGAATCTCGGGTGCTGGTAACACAAAGGAAATACATGTTAGAGGGGTTTGGTAAGATGAAATTGAAAAACTAAATATATGAAGAAGCTGAAGCATGTTATCAAAGTTAATAATAGAGGGGTGAAAGAAATAACCTTGTGCTCATAAGGATTCATGCAAAGAATCTCATGTATTGTTCTCTTATTTTCTTTGATTTGTTCCTCCATTGATAAAACAACATTTGAGGATGAGGGGAGTTGTTGGATTTCAACAGGCAGTTGTGCAAAGCTAAATGCAGAATTAATGCAAAAAGATGGTGAAAAAATAATTAGTTAGAATTTTTTTTGATAATGGCAAGGCATAAAAGAGATGGTTGATGCTTGGATAACTTACAAATGTTTATATGCTAAGCATTCTAGTTTGTCTGGATTGAAGCACCAAAGAGAGGCAACTATACCGTTAAGATTTGGTTTTCCTTGTGAAGAAAAGAGTTTTTTTTAATAAAACAAAAAGGGAATTACTTGGATTAGACTGAGAACAAAAATCTGAAATTTTTTTTTAAGAAAAATAATTAAATGGTAGTTAAAATTACTCTTAAATTCTGTGACATGAAATCCAGCAAATGCAATGATGACTGGAGATGGTAGGTTGCAAAGAGAGAACTCATCAAAGTCTCGGGCACTATCACCCTTAAAGAGTTATCTGAAGCTCCTCACCATTTGAAAAGAAAATACAAAACAAATTTGATTAACAAGTTTGACAAAAGTAAAGTAATTTCATTTAATCTTTGAATAGCAAGTTGTGTAACAATAAGTTTTGTTCCATTACATAAACCAGCAGACAAATTAAGATTGCATAAAAGCATTATCGGTGTGCCAATTCTCAAGGAAATTGTGTGGGATGACACCCCATTGAACTCAAGTTGATTGATAAATTCAACAAGATACAAAATATCTGCATTGTCACCATCACTTGATGTTTTGCAAACAATATTAGTACTTAGATAAACCCGCTTCATTCCTGGTAACATGTTAAAGATACAATTGTTGATTTTAGAAACTGTATTATTTTTTAGAGTTATAATTGTGCTTTCTAAAATAGCATGGATCAATATTGATGTCACGAATAGAGGGATACACAGCTACGACAATTGCTAACATAGGGTTAGATCCAGCTTCAAGCAGAAGATTTTGTGGTATTTTAATCATGGATACATCATAATCATCAGGGAACAAAACATCATGTTGAGTTCCATCACCGATTGTAAGAATCCAGTTGGCAAAAATAGCAAGTTCTTTCTTTTGACCATCTGAAAAGTCCATTGGATGATAGCCTCATGTTCTCAGTAAGATTGAGAACTTTAGATTGAGACCACAAAACAGAGCTACAAAGAGATGCATGAACAATGTCTTCCTTTATTCCTCTGGGAATAAGATGCAAAATCTGTCTGAGATCTCCTCCCAACAAAATTGATTTCCCACCAAATGGTTTATCATTGGGCTTGTTACCATTTGTTAAGACATCACGAAATGATCGGTCCACTGTCTCAAAGCAACATCAATTATTCATTAGAGCCTCATCCCACACAATGAGAGAGGTCATTTCTAGAAGTCGTGCAAGATTTGTTTTTTTTTTAAATCTCGCACAATGAAGTATCATAAACAGTAAGGGGGATTTTTAAATCTTGAATGAGCTATGCGACCACCAGGAAGTAAAAGCGATGCAATACCTGATGATGCGACAACAAGGACAATCAAACCATCTGATCTCAACCGATTAATTATTGTATGCCACAAAAATGTTTTCCCCATCCCTTCATGGCCTTGAACAAAAATTAGTTCTTGTCTTTTTTCAAGGACAGATTTAATAACACAATTATAAAATTTAGTTGACATTTATTGAGTTGTAGGAAAGCTGATGAATGCTGACATATAGGGTCTGCAATATTGTAGTTAAATTCTTCTCTCAAAAGTTTATTCCTTATTTCTGACAATAAACGCCCATCAGGCATTGGAAGCTTGTGTTTCTCAAGAGATGAGGCAACAACATTGAATAGAAGCTCAAGCTCATATAAAACATAGTTTTTAAGCTCATCATCGAATAATTTAAGATTAAGTATGGCAAAGATGGACTTGAAACTGGTGATAATATCATCATACATTGAGGAATAAAATTTATTGAACAAAACTTCTTGACCAGTAATGATTAGTACTTAAAAGTGCATTGTTATTAAGGCTTTATACCATCATATTATACTTTTAGTATCATTAAATTCCCTAACTTAAGCATGTTTTATAATAACAAGTCTGATAATATAAGATTACTTTAATTTATCGTAAATGCTTATTTTATGTAGGCATATCTCACAATTCAAATTATTCATTGATGTGATTAACTATTGAAAGTGAAAGGACAAAGGAGGGCTAGGCTTAGAAAAGAGATGCTAGTTCAATTCAAACTGGAACATTATTCAGTCATTCGGTCATATATAGAGCTGTAGATCTTGAATTTTAATCTGGTTTATATGGCTAGAAAGCTAAGACATAGGCCTAAAACATTCATGTGATTCCAAGACTTAATTATGTTGTTTTGGAGTCCAAATCTTAGCATCAAAATAGAAGTCTAAATTTGTCCAGCAGCCTAGACACTGTTTAGTGTTCAGTCCATATCTCGGGTTCTAGAAGTCCAAATGAGCTAATTCTTCTTTTGGTGGAAAGCTAAGACAGAGATGCCTACAACTTTCATGAAGACGACTTGGACAACTTTAGATTGGAACAACACTATTTTATCAAGAAAACAAATCCATACGTAAACCACCAAGTCCACTAAGCCAATTGTTGGTCACTAATTCAATAGTTACTTACAAAATAAATAGTTCTTTTTAGCCAATAAAAAGAGGCATTTACGATACATTTAGGCATCTTGGTTTTCAGATCAAAATCATTTTCTTGCTTTCTCTCTTTGTAATGTTTAAGTTTTATTTCATGTTTTATTTTCATTAATCTCTTGTTTATGCTTTTCATTTCTTTTACTACTCTTAGTTAACTTATATCAGAACTATGTTCTTATCTTGTTTATTCATGTTTCTCTTCTTCATAATGTTTAGCTAAGTTTAATTTGTCAAGGTGAAAAGGTTTCACTAATGTTGTCAGAATATATCTTATATTATCCATGAAAGTTTGTTATTAATATATCTTATCTTTTTATCTTACTAATTCTTAATACCTTGCTTGTTAAACGATTAATCTAGATTTGTGTTATATAACACTTGGTATAATAAATGTTTGATCCTTCATAGTCTTCGACCGATATTGTTATTATGAGAGGAACTTGATTTGTTGTTAATATAAGTTAGCATCATGAATTCCTGATAATATTTAAAAGTATGGTGTTACTAAAATAAGATAATTAATATGATTATGTTAAAAATTTATAATGAACTATTAAGGATAAATCATTCGATTGGAACCTCCTTTATGTGTGGTTTCTAGTTGAGTAATAAAAGGAGTTTATACTATACTTATTTCTAATACCATTAGTGGATCCTCTAACTTTGACAATTGTTTTTATCATTGTTTAATCCTCATATTAATCTCATATCTTAAAGATCTCTTTAACACTTTGTTAAATTATATATATTATTTATAATTTATATAGTTAACCTCCTTGTGGATCGACCTCAGTCTTGCCAGGTTATTTATTACTTTGACACTCCTAGACTTGGGATAAGACATCAATTCTTTGATCGTGTCAAGTAACATCACAGAAAATAATAACAATGATAAAGAGATTCCTAATCTAAAGAGATGCTCCATTAGCCATGGCCTCACAAAAGACCTCTTCCCATTCTTTATCATCTTCTAAAAGCCCCAAGGTCTTGCAAGCATGTTGAAATGTTTGATGCATAACACCCGAAATATTTTTTAGATGATCAAAGCTCAACGCTCCTCTTACATGGTTAAGGAGTAGTCTCAGAAAATAAAGCTCTCCTGAAGTAGGGCGAACATATGTTAACCGACCAAGGCTGAAACCTTTTGATCTTGGAATCCACTCCTTTTGACCAGGATCCCAAATATATTTATGTGGAAATTCTGAGTAGTAAAGTTGACGCGCTTCATGATCAACTCGATTACGTGTGAACCATTCTGTGAGCATTATTTTCTCAATACCTGGTTTTTTAAGTATTGATGGAAGACTTTAATTTCCTAAATAAACAACATTTTGATGTAATAGCAAATGGATATGAAGTCGTTCAACAGGAGGTGATCTTAAATGTATTGGAAATTATAGAAGATGCCAGACCGCTTCATATGGGCATATAAAAAAATAATTCATCTATGCATAGATCTCATCAGTAGGTTCTTTTTCAACAACAACTTTACATTTGTCGGAGCCTTTGCTTACATATTTAAAAAGATACTTGATTAGCATTGACTGGCAACAAATCTCAATACTTATATGGGCATTGTATCGTAATAAGAGTTCCCTATTATATGGAACAACATATATGTTATTGAGCTGAATGCCATTTTTCATAACAAAATTGTCTTTAATATCACGACATCTGTAATAAACAAAGCCATTATCATCAAAAACAGTTTATGACTTGAATTTTTTCGGGAATCTTTTTTAGCAAACTCCCTCATTCATACATTAAGATTTTAGATTTGCAAGACCATATGGACCATGGATGATGAACTTTGAAACAATTTCATAGCATATTGGATCTGTAAATTTGTTAGGAATTTCAGTTGAAGCAATGGAATCAACATCTTCGGATTTACGACATTTAAAATTCCAGTGCAACCAAATCAATATATAAACGTGTGGCAAACCCCTCTTTTAAAATTCAATTGCACAAACATCTACAAAATGAAAAAAAAAAACATAAGATAAACAACCATAATAGCAATGGAAGGTTGCAATCTTTAGAAGAAATGAAATAAAAGATAAAGTACCTGCAATTGTCCAACCAAAAGGTTTGCCTAATTTTATAAAGGCTAACATATCAATAACCTTTGATCTAAAAACACGTGTAATGATATCAGGTTTGTCTTCATGTTTTTAAATTTGATCTTTTCTGAACTTCCTTTGTATATCAGGCCATTTGACATTACATGTGAATGTAATAAATAGGTCAGGATTTCCATAGGTCCTGTATATAGCCATTACATCCTGGTAATTCTTGATCATATAATATGGGCTACCAGTTAATGAAGATGGAACAATGATTTTTCCAATTGATGAGCCTTTAATATCTCCCTTAAGCACAACTTCATGGATACCTTTATAAACTTCTACATGCAAATTTTTTTTATTAGCTCTAATATAATCAAGACGATCTTCTTCAATATTAACAAATGCATCGACCAAGAATTTCCGGTATAAATGACCTCCCTTGATAATAGTATTATCGTACCCAAGCCTTTCATTTATAAGGTAAGCATAATAAGCTCGCATCGGAACTCTTGATCGTTTTCTTTTTTTTTTTCATGTCCATGGTCAGCAAACATAATATTACAGGAGTAGCCATCTTCACCGTAAGAAAACAATAGGGGATACTGCAATGCCATGAATTTTGGATACAATTTTGAGATCTTGTTCAAATAGCCTCAAAAGCATTCAATAACAATGTCTCGTTCAGAGAAATAATCTCCAATATCTCGAACAACCAATCCACCAATGTCATTGGATGTAGGATCATCATAATGGTGTGAATCATGGTCTCGTTTTCCAAGTAAACAAAATTTAAAATAAATAGATTGAATATTCTAAGTTTTATCTCTAGCTTTGCAAAACAACTTTGCAAGCTCGTTTGTTTCATCTAGCATCTTTAAAAGATCCACAACAATATCCTCATCCAAAGACGATGATATAGAGCTTCCTACAAATGGTAAAAGTTGATTTGCAACTTTGTGAGCAGTGTCAAATACATAAAGTTGTGCAAACTTTGGTCATTCTCCATCCACAGGTAAGAGGGAGCCCATTAAATGATGACAATGACCGCTTATCTTGAACACATATGGGGCAAGTTGATCATAAACAGAAGTATCAATTTTTGCGCCTATTGATGTGAAAGCAAACGTAGAGTTATAAGCTCATATATTGCTCGAAATTTTTTAGAGGTAGAGCCATTATTGGGGTTAAGAAGAAAATCAAGAATTGGAGGAGTTGGTTGCATAGCAGGAAGAGAAACTTGACCATTAAGGCAACAAAGCGAGAAAAATGGATTCTTTTTTTATTAACATGCAAGATGCTCTTGAAGCCAAAAAAGTGCATTACAATGGCGGCATGTAAAAGTCTTATCACAAAAGTCAACATACTCGTATGTTTCCCCTAGAAATTACAAAGAAAATGAAAAATAATGAAAAAAAGGAACATGTATGATGTAAGGTATAATAAAAATGATTCAGAGTTCATGAAAGTTTAAGGTAAACTCACTTTTCCTTTATTTTTGGTATTCAGATTGACCAGCTAATGGATTTAGATAAGCAATTGGTCCATGTGTTGTGTTAATATTAAAGCTAGTATTGTCATTGAAATTTTCATTGATGGACAATTCATGAGCAAAATGTGTCTGACTCGTTGATGCCATTGAGGTAGACGCAATATTATTCAAAGTGGAACAATTTCCTTGTAAGGAAGTATAATATGATGCACCAACATCAATTGTATGTAAAAGCGAGTGATCACTTATTAGATGATCAGAGCTATATGGTGTTGTCTACGTGAATGAAAAATTTTCGTGACCAAAATTTCCTTCACTATAAATTTGGGTTGTTGAGTTGTATGGTGAAGAAACATAAGGTTCAACATCATGGAATGATTGTAATCTTTGTCGATCGCTAGTCATAAATTCGTTTCTAAAAGTTAAAAGAAAAATCTAAATGGTAAAAAATAGTCTAAGTAAAACTAAATTCGCAAGGGCAATGGCTTTAAATTTTCCAATCAAGGGAATTTTAATAACATGGTTAGAATTAAGAATATAAATGAAAAAGGAAAAAAAAAATATGTAAAAGAATAAGAAACTGAACAGAAAACTTAATTATGAAATAGAGAAAACATGAACACAATAAAAAAATTCAAATTGATTTGGAAAACAATTGAACATTGAATGGAAAAGAAAGATACAACAGAAAACATGCAAACAGCACGCCAACTTTGGAAATAAAGGTGCACTTGTAGCTTGAGTGAGACAGGAAGAAAATGATGTTTCAGTTCCCTGCAATGTGGAGATAGTTCAACAACATTTGGAGCAACAAGTCTGCAACAAATGGGAAAACTTAGAAAGTCAGTAAGAAAATTTAAACTTGAGAGGTGGACAATGCAATAATAAAAAAACACATACGATAATGAAAATCGCAAGCAAAAAATTATGAAAAATGTGTTCACTCTACCGTAAAACTGAGAGTTGTTACAATGGAAAGAAGCAAATACAACAATACAGAAAGTGGTATTTGTTGCAACAAATAGAGGTGGTAACAAACAAACATCTTTTTCTCTCACTAAACTCTTGTTGTAAACCAATTCAGCTGCTAATTATATTATATGCAAAAATAATAAAAAATTTGTTTACTTAGACTATTATATGCAAACATTATGGAATGATTATAATCTTTGTCGATCGCTAGTCATAAATTCGTTTCTAAAAGTTAAAAGAAAAATTTAAATGGTAAAAAATAGTCTAAGTAAAACTAAATTCACAAGGGCAATGGCTTTAAATTTTTCAATCAAGGGAATTTTAATAACATGGTTAGAATTAAGAATATAAATGAAAAAGGAAAAAAAATATGTAAAAGAATAAGAAACTGAACAGAAAACTTAATTATGAAATAAAGAAAACATGAACACATCAAAAAATTCAAATTGATTGCGATTTAATTATAATAAAAATAATAATATCTACAATATAAATAATTATATGTAGAATCCTATGAACCAGGAACCTAGGATCTTGATGAAAGACCCAATAGAATTGGGTCCTTACGCAAGACCCATTAAGCGTGGGTCTCGACGCCGAACCCATTCCCTTTGGGCGGGCGTTGGCCTATCTCATGCCATTGCAAGCCAACTCAAGCGCCACGTGTGCACTTGGTCTGCCCTGCACACAGGCAAGCAGCCCAAGCACCTAAGGCCAGATAAATCTAGCATCAGGTGGCTGCAGCCCTAGCGGGCGCGCCTCCAATTTGGCACCTGCTAGCTACAACATCACACATGCCCTCACCAAATAATACAGTCTACAGTGAAAACAGTCACAGTCCATAGTGAAAGCATTCACAGGGTCGCTACAATGCAGAACAATGCAATCCACACTGAAAGCACTCACAGTGCACAATAGCCCGCGTTACAGTGAAACACAGATCAGTTTTAGTTATAGTTAATTCAAGGCGGAAAGTAATTTCCTTCCACGTGCATTAGAGTAAACTTCCTCACAGCCATATATGGTGGCCAATACTAGTCAAACACTGATTTATTATTTTTTTTTTATTATTAGGATTGCTTGATAAGTTTAGATAAAATAAAGGAACAAAGTTATATTCACCTCGTAAAATACGGAAGGATGAAGTATAAATTCCTGAGAGAGATAAATTCATCCAACACACAAAAATCTTTTATCTCCTCCCTTCACTTAGGATGGAGTTTTCCCTTCATTTTAGTGAATTTGGATATCCAACATTTATC
>Ga0325402_1000387_pt1 | contig 29721 bp, 25 predicted proteins | sample PopdelMetagenome_22_FD_207212 | JGI IMG/M metagenome (GOLD analysis project Ga0325402, IMG submission 207212) | Populus deltoides microbial communities from Bellville, Georgia, United States - Xylem-PdKOR-R3 | ecosystem: Host-associated > Plants > Phyllosphere > Stem > Wood/Secondary xylem... | reverse complement strand
CGTATTATAAATTTAATAGGCTAACTTATGTGAAATGAGATTTTAAGGTTGTAATCTGAAAAGTGTGTTATGAAAACTGACAAGTAATAGTTTGGTGGTGTAAATTGGAGGCCTCGTGCGATTATTTTCTGCGAAGATTTGTCATGTTTTGTCATTAGATCAGAGTTAGATAATTATATGTTATTCAAAGAATGTTTTTATATAGTCAACAAAAAAATCCAGTCCTATATTTAAAGATAAATTTAAATATTGAAATAAACATTAATTATTAAATCTATCTACATCAAGTAGAAAAATTAGCCTTATCAATTTAATTTAAAATATCCTCTATTATTGAATAGAAAAATAAATAAAATCAAGTAAATTATTTGCAAATAACTAACACAAACTTATTATTATTATTATTATTACGTTTTTCTATCAAATCCTACCTCGTATTGGGCTTTTTGTTTTTTTATATAAAAAAGTTCAAAGCTTTACCGGGCTATATTGGCAAAGACTGGCCTTTTATTTCCAGAGCAGACTCCACCAGGAAAGCTCAGCTCACTAAACATTATCTACATAATTTCTCTTTATTATTATCTTATCCCAAATCGTAAGAAATGCAATAGCAGTAGCCATGGCAGCCCACGCAACAATCACAGCATCTCAACCAACGCTCCACTCTCCCCTCTCTCCACTTCCCTCTAATCATTCCTCATTCCATGGCGTCTCCGTTAGTCTCCCACTTCAATCTTTTTCTTTCTCTCTCGCTGCCAAGACTGCTACCAAGAAGAAAGCTGCTGCTGCTGTCCTTAATGGCACCTCCAATGGTCTGTCTCTCTCTCTCTCTCTTTTAAATTAGAGAAAAAGAGTAAATGCACGTGCTTGGATTTTGTTTTTGGTTAATGGGTTTTCTCTATTGAATTTGTTTTTTGATGGGTTCTGTCTTAACTGCATTATGATTTTGGCCTCGCTGAGTTCATGAATGTTTAATATATTTGTTATTTTTTGTTCTTTGATGTTTAATCTTCGAAAATTAACTGCAAATGCTGTTGTTTTCAATTTCCTGTTGAAATTATTTAGTTTCAAGCTTGAAATTAGGTGATGAATGCATTCCTGAGACTTCATTGAGCTAATTTATTGTGTTTTTGTTGCTTCATTTCTGATAAGTTTGAATTTTTAACTTCCCAAGTTAGATAATCATGGAAAATTTTACTATTATTGAAGTTTGCATTTTGCTCTAAATAGGTTCTACAGCTGTGAATGTTCATGCTACTGGTCTTACTACAGGGGTGAGTGTTCTTGGCCTTTAACTTCCATCATACTTGGACTTGAATACAGTTTGCTTTCCATATTCTGATATTGTTTTTTGAAAACTCACGACTTTTTACTAGGATTACTATGGTGATACAACAAATGGATGCACTTCAACAGGTAGGACTTGAAAGCACTGCATTTGCAGCAAAGTGTTTCGGTTTTGGTTCTTAAATTGTTTCGATTAATGTATATACAATCATGATGCTTGATTGCCTTTTTCAAATTCAGATAGCAGGATCGAATACTAATCCTAACAATATAACACATGGTGCCCCTAAGGATGAAATCTGTCATGCGGATGATCTAGGAAGCATTGTTGCTAACACTGATTTGTGTTGCCTTTCTGTATTTTCATTTGGTTTTTATGGGCTCCTGTGAACTAGTTAACTTATCCTTGCATAATTTTTGGCAATGCAGGAGTGGTAGAGGCAGAAATAGTGGATGATCAGGTAATGTTTGAATATTTAAGCATAATGTTTTTTTCTTTTGTCCTGTTAAAAGGATGCCCCTTTCCTTTCCTTGATTGGAAGCATGGTTTATGTTCTTATTTCAGATCAACTCAGTTTTGGAGTTCTAACAAAAAAATAAATAAAAATGCAGATACCATTGATTGGTTTTGACACTCTGATTGGAAGTGGTTTTGAGATCGATGAGCTTGAGGATGACCTTGGAAGGCGTAAGTTCGTATCCCAGTTTCACTTTCAATCTTGATATCTCTGTGGTTGACACCCAGTGCACCATGGAGGCATACAACTTTTGCAACATCAATGTTGTTACCTGTCAAACTTAGCTTCCTATTAAAAATTATTACCTGTGTTTGTCTAGAAGCGGGTTTTTACATCTTTATGTTCGTTGCAAGCATGACAAACAATCTGTCTGTTGTGCGAGGAGGGACGCGTGCAGGACACAGTAGATGAAACTAACTTTTAAATGCTTGTGAATTTGCCCTTTTCTATCATTTTACAGTATCATGGGCAACTATTTCTATATATGAAAACCTTAAAAATTTGTGCGTAGCATTCTTAGCTTTGTGCATGCAACGTTCATACCTGTGTCTGCTTGTGTGTTTGCACACGTGCATAACATGTAACCTCTTTGTTTTTTTACTGCAGTTACTGCCGTTCCAAAAAAACGTACTTCTAGAACAAAGAAGCGGATTCGTAAAAACGTTTGGAAAAGAAAGGCATCTTCTGCAGCATTAAAAGCCTTATCGTTAGCAAAATCTATTTACACTGGCAAATCGAAAAGTTTTTTGAGCAACAAGTTGAAAAACGAGTAGATGAAGAAACGTTGCAGATCCTTAAAAGCTATCCAACAGATTCTACAAACTACATTTTGATGGGAGAAATGTATCTAGAAATGAGATAATTTGTTGATGTGCTGGAGAGAACAAATCCTGTGTATCATGTATTATCATGTCCTTTATTTATATCCCTTCTGTCTTTGTAACCTCTCTCTGAGGAAATTTTCTTGAACAAAATCAATGTCAATTCTCTTGGTTTTTTTTGCTTCAACTTCTACTGGATGCAGCTGGGTTGCTAATTAATGTCACTGGATTCTAAAATGCCTGCTGTGTTTTTCAGCTCAAATTCATCTGCTCAATATTTGCTTGTCAATAATGAAATCTGACCATCTGATGTGGTCAATAACAACAGGATTTCCCTTTTTAGGAGTTGTCAAAATACGTACAAGGCAAAGAAAAATGAAAGAAGAAACCTCGTCTCGTTTAAGTCCCTGTAGAATTTTTTTTGTCTCTATCGAGTCCTTGGAGTATTAAAAAATTCTCAATTAAGTTTTTTATGCCAAACTCTCCACAAATGTTTCCTACAAACAACGTCATTATTACAAAAACTAAAGCACAATTTGGATGCATTCATAAATGAATATGGAAGGAGATACTCAATTGAGAATATCAGAAAATATAGGGACCTTTTTTTGCAGCTTTCGTTTTCCGCTCTCTGCTAGTCTAGATCAGAATCATCAGAAACACTAGCAAACTAAAGACGGCCTAATAGAAAGTTCCTTATATTATTATTAAACTCGTTTTAGAATGACAGCCGACAGGTTAACCTCTCATCAGAGTCAGGCTAGATTTTATAAAAATAAATATAAAAAAATCAATTAGTATAATATTACGAGAAACCTAGATTATTACGTGGCTCAATCAATTAATTAAAACTTATTATTTGTTTTGAAAAAAAATATATTTTTAAAGTAATATTGTTTTGATGTTTTTAAAAAATTCGGATAAACTTGATTTATCTAGATTTTATACGGGAGAACCTTGAATGACTCTTACACCCGGTCCCACTATAAAATCATCATCATGGACACCTAAAAACTCAAAATCAACGGTCAGAATCTTCTTTCCTCGACAACTCCACTTGATTCCCATCCCACGTTAACATTTCCAAGCTAAGCCAGCCCCCTTATAAGCCAAGCAAAGTAGCAAACCCACACCATATCTCCCTCGCCCTCCCTCCCCCACACTGCATCGGTGCTGCATATTTTGCTCAGTAGGCTAATAAATATATCTCTTAATCCCTAATTTAATATCCAAGATTATCAACACTGCCGTCTCTTCGATTGAAATTGCTAATCAGTTGATGATTTCAGGTGGTAATTAGGAGTGCTCACGATGGCGACGGCAATTGGTTCTGCAGCAAGACGAGTTGTCCTTAGAAGGTTTTCGAGTGGTGGTAAAGTGCTTGGCGAAGAGGAAAAGGCTGCAGAAAATGTTTACATTAAGGTAATATAAATAAATAAAAGAAAAACCCAGCATTTATTTTTTACAGTTTTTGCCTTTGGTTTTTGTTTTGCAAACTTATCAATTTTATTTTTGATATTTTCCTGAAAAGTTCCTTTTTTCTTTTGCTATAACGACGAAAATCTGTCATTTTTTTTGTGCAATTCAGTCCTAAATAAGGCTTGCTTGTAGTGGTAGTAGCGGAATTGGTGGATTTGGGATTTTGATTATGTTATGTTCTAAGAAGAATAGAGAACCAGCCTCTTGTAACAGAAAAAAATTGTTAGTTCGTTGGAAGTGGGGTGTAAACAATGCCTGTTGGGTTGAATGCTAGCTTAATAATTATTATTAGACCACCTTATTGTAAACTGTTTTCGTTGTGGGGTATCGTGAAAGACTGAAACTGATATTGGTTGTGTTCTGTAAGTTGGTGGATTGCTCGAGTTAGTGCTTGTTTCGCATTTTCGGTTTGCGGGTTGTAGTTATTAGTGGGTGGGATTTTTTAAATTACATGTATTGGAATTAAAATGTTTTCAATTTTGGTAGTGCATGAGGATTAGATGCTTGTTGGGAATATTTTGCACCCCCTAGTGCTTGTCAGAAAGTTGTATAGGAATGTCATTTCTAGGAAAATTGAGGTAAAAGAGAGTGAAACAAGAGGAAATTAGTTTTCGGGATTTACCAGAAAAGTTGTGGCAAAAACAATCTAAAAGCTTATTATTCTACATTTTCTAGTAAAAAGGGCAAATGCAATTTTAGGGGAAGTTTGTCCTGTGGGAAATGGTTAGTAGCGTATTCAACCTGTGACAGTAAGCAAATAGAAAGTGAGGAAATATGGTTGAAATTCTATTGAAAATGAAACCTTTTCTGAAAAGTTTGTTTGTACAATTAAGATGTTCATTCAGTTCCAGCACACAGCTGTGGGACAAAACACACTAGTGATGCTTGACTTTTGTGTTTTTCTTATATTTGTAAAATATGAATAAAGTTGAAAGTGCTTTGTTTAAATGCCAAAAATTGATATTTTCTTTCTGTAATTATAAGAAATTGAAAAGGCCATCATCCCTATCTTTACAGTTTGATTGAAAAAAAAAAAAAGTGCCTACCTTTAAACTTGCAACTTGGTAAACTGACATATATGCGGTGTTGAACTGTTAGTTATCAATCCTATTAGATTTTAGTGCCTGATTACCTTTGTTGGCTCTTAACCGCTAACTCATTTGATGCAATTGTGAACAGCTTTCTTGCATTGAAATCACTTTGCCTTCCTTTTTGAGAGAGAGAAATCATATGGGAACACAAAAAAAAAAAAGCTTTCATATGAGTTCTATGTGGCATTTGAGCCATTTTTTCAGGAAAGGATTGATTAGGTGAATGGTCTGTTAGGGGAAAATGTCTCTTCGAGTCTTACCATCTTCTATGTTTTAATTGATGGGATGATGCATTGATTTAAAGCATCCAAATTTATCCACCAATTACGGATAAAAAATGGTTAATTTCAAAATGAGTGATTACTTTTGGTGGTACAGTTTTCATTGGAATAGTACGTTATTTCAACTCATTCTTGTAGGCAGCCATCTTGCTGTTGAAACTTCAAATTATTATCTTTACCTATTATTTCTGTCAGGAACTGTGCTTCCCTATTATTTAATCAGATGAGAGAAAGAGATGGGACTTGGGATGGCATTTTATTAAGATGTGTACGACACCAAAAGAGTTAAAGAAGAACCCTGTGTGTATGTTATTGTTGTTTTTTGCGCCAAAACAACTGAGCATCTTGCCTGTACTGAAAACATAATAAATGTCGTTATGTCTGATTGGTGCCATGGCAAAACTGATTAAATATTTTTATCTACTTTATTATCTAGTAGTTTTACAGCATTTTAATGAAAGGATAGCTGATTTTTTAGGACTTCTACTTCTTTTCATATAGCTTATGATGCAGTGCATTGTTTTGGCTTTTGCAGAAAGTTGAGCAAGAAAAACTGGAGAAACTTGCACGCAAGGTATGGTTATAGCACATTTTCTTTTAAGCTTTGTTATTGCCATCGTATGTGCTATTATCAGAATAGAATACTTCTTTCGGACTTCTTGATTATTTTTTTCAAGCATTTAATATTACCTCTTGGGTTTGGGGTACTCTTACAGGGGTAAAAATTCACCCTTTTCAGCTTTCTCAAAAAAGATACTATATCTGCTGCACTGTGTTTAATTAGGTTTCCTTGGGTGGAGCGGTATCAATTCCTTGAAGCTCAAACTTGTTTATTTTATTCAGGGTCCTAAACCCGAGGAGACAACTGCCTCAGGCACAGGTGCACCAGCTGATGTCAAAGCAAGCACCGCTGCTTCCTCAACACCACCAGGATCATCCACTGAAAAAGTATCAACTGACAAATACCGGAATTATGCAGTTGTAGCTGGTACTATTACAGCTCTTGGTGCTCTGGGATGGTATCTCAAATCTGGTGGGAAGAAGCAAGAGGAAGTACGGGACTGATGCCATTGTGTTTTGTGGAGAATGAAAAGAATGAAGGAGGCATCACTTTTTAGTTGCTTCTACCACCCTTGGAGTCATGGTAGTAGCTTACCAATAAGCAGGATTTTGCACACGATGTGCTTGGATACATTACACCCTTGAATATAATTTTCAAGGGAAGTGGTAAAAGAACTTCATTCAAAAGTGATATCAGGATCATTAATAACAAAATGAACCAATTTTCTTGTGAGATGCTAACTTTTTCTTTCATGGCGTTTACTTGATGAATCATGAGAGCGATGATTTTATTATGGATCGAACTAACGGGGATGATGTTGTTGAAGATGTTAATGATGTTATTGTTATGGGGGATGAAAACCATAACCTCAATGTTATAATGTATTGTCGCGGTGAAGATGGTCAATTGAATGGCAACTAATCAGGGTTTTCACCATAGTTAAAGCAAGATTTTTATGGACAAACCAACGAGGATGAAGACTTGATAAATCTGAATATTATTATGGATCGAGCCAATAGAAATAAGGTTGTTGAAGATGTTAATGGTATGATTGCTATGGATAACGAAAACCATGAACTTAATGTTGTAATAGATCACCATGTTGAAGATGTTTAATTCAATGCTGATATGGAAATGGAGTTTGCACATGTTTAATTAGAGCAAGAGATAAGAATTATTATGTATCAAAGCCAATACGCATAAGGTTGTTCAAGATGCTACGAAGGCTGCAGTTTGGACCTCATAAACCACTCCCCAGAATCATATTCTTTGAGTTCCCACACGCAGACACTCATGAAATCGTTCAACACTACCTGCATCCACGTGGAGATAACAAAGGCGTTTCGCGCGGCACAAACCAAGAACTCCGAGATGGGGACACTGCCAGTCTTTCGGCAAGTTTATCGAGCGGCATTGACCAGAATCCACATTTGGATCGTAAGCTATGATTGTAAAGTGACAGGCAAGCCAATGCATAATCTCATTGTAGACGTCTATTGCTCGCAAGTATAACATATACAGTCTAGCTAACAATACGAGGGCATGACATTAACATCAGCCCATTGCTTGCGGCTAACACTTTGATGGATTGATTTTGTGGGTGTACTTCACTTGTCAGAAATTCCAAGGAAAAACCTCGAGGTTTAAAGTCGGGATGGTTTTTGAACGTTAGACGAGGAGCCATATCTTTGGCAGAAATCTCACCACCTCCATTATACATGTAGCAGAAGAGAAGGTCCCATGCTGGTGATAAACTCTCCTTCTTTAGCTGAGCCAAAAAGGAGGTGACAAGATAAGGATCGGAAATCACTGAAAGCCATCGCTTGGATACACACTTGAACTTGAATATAGATTTCAATGGAAGTCTTAAAAGAATTTCCATCAAAACCCCATCTGGGATTTCAGAATCATCAATAACAAAATAGGTTGTTGTCCTTGTTATTCCCTTCATCTTGCTGAATTCTCTACCATCCCTTTTGCTCTCCATAACCTATTCTGCAAGAAGAAAAACACTCTTACGTCTGTCCTGGTTGTCCTCTGGATCAGTTCGATCTTAAATTTCTGATGACGAACAAACGGAGGACTTCTTATCATAAGACAACAGCAGGAGTTTGCTTGAATAATTGAGTTTAACCAGTTCAACTGTCATTTAATTTAATACAAAACTTAACTTGTATTAAATCCAGATCAACAAGTCACTAGATTAATTTGTTGGATTGAGCCCAGTTCCATAACTCCAATTTGTCCCTTGGTTTAATAACTCTTCCTTTGAATTTCAACAAGAAATTTAATCTTAATTAATACATAAATTAATTTAAAAATATCTTTATCGTTGAATAAAAAAAGAATTTTATCATAACCAGAAAACTTAAAGGATTGTGATTTTTTTTTCGAAAATAAAAAACAAAAACACTTGTAATTCCATGTCTTCACCACTTCTACAGATTTTGGTTATTGTAGCCAAAGAAACAAGACATTTGGTGGTTGAATTTGCTTGCAAGTACATTAGCAACAACCACTAGCTTGCCAGCAGCTTACTTGAATCACGCAAAAGCAAAGACAAGTGCAAGAAAAGTTGTGGGCCGGCCACCAATTTGTCACGAAAACAGCAGGATTGGAACACACCTTCCATAATTTTTTATTTTGAAGATTTTGTCTTTCTTTTGCCTAGCTTCTTCTCTACAGAGAATTGAGTTTGCTCTTAAGTAATTAGTCATTTAAGTAAAAGATCAGAACATTATAATTTCTATTTTTGTAATAGAATTTGACAACAATATGTGATTCATGAACTAAACCTCTTTTAATAAGTAATTTATCAGGTAAACTTGACTATCATCTAAGACCCGATTTTTTTATGCTGAAAAATTGATGATGAACATTGAACATAGCATTTGTTTCTCTACCAGTGGTTATGAACATGGTTATAAGATTCAGCCAAGTCTAATTGATCAACTTGATAATTTATTAATTTGGGGTCTGTTTAGACGAGATAAATGAAAAGAACTGTTTTTTGTAATTATTAAAATAATATTATTTTAATTTTTTTTAATCTGAATTAATTCAAATTAATTAACTTACCTGTGATATGCAGATCTTAAAATGGGTCTGGTTTTGGAAATATCCTACACAAATATCAAAGGATAAGTTCTGGCATTAAAGTAAAGCAATATAAAAAAGTAGCATGATTGTCCGCAAATTAAGATCATGTCATCATCATTGATGATATTAGCGAGGATCCATTTCTTTCTCTCTTTCTTTTTAACTCTTGAATCAATTACGTGGGTGCCAAGCACGCCCATAATATTCTCATAAGAATCCACATGTTTTTTTTTTCACTCGTATACTTTTTTTTTCCTTCACGTTAATCTATACTGTATGCTTCACGATTTTTAGCGAGTGATGAAAAAAGATAATAAGCTATTAGAGCTTATACTACATGGTATTTATATATAAAAAACATATATCTGGATTAACCCGACAACCTAATATTCCGAGTCGTTCTTGGGTGTTAATAACCATGTACAAACCTTTTAACTTATGAGCACAAACGGGACAAAATGGCTATGAAATCTAATGACACATTCAACAACTTGCAAAATGTCGTACTCACACGACTCCTACCCGTATATCTATTGCATTTATTCACATCTACTTCAAGAAGAGGATGCCAACTAAGGCAAGGTTTGATTTCACCAATGCCAAAACAAACAAGTCTTGCATTGTTGGAGAAACACATGTCTAGGCTTAGGTTTTTGCTGGTTGAACAAGCAAAGACAATATCAACTGTTGAACAATGCTTCTTCATCATCGAGAAAAGTGGTTTTAATTTCATGGTAATTTCTAGGTACAGTTCAGTCAAGTCTGACAATGGAAGTAACAGGGAGAGCAAAAATCTTCATCTTTACCATGGCCATATTTTACTGCTGTTACTTGATTCATGCGCTGATTCATAGACATTAACATACCAATGGTAGAGTTTTTTTTACAGCAAGCTTGAGCCAGGCCCCCTTGCCCCCACTCTTCTCAAAAAGCCTACAGGGCCGCTTCAATTCCCACGGAGAAAGCTCAGCTATCCCTGTAAAAAATGTGATTTTTTTTGGCTGTCAAAGACAAGAAGAGGCCACGGCCACAGCCACAGCCACAGCCACAGCTATCCCTGCGAAAAATTTATTGACCCACCATAATCAAACCCTTATACTTCAAGCTACTAATTAATCACCCTTTTAATTACCTTTCGCTTTTTTCTATACAATCAATTTATTTCCCACCAAATCCTCTCTCTTTCTCTCTCTCTCTCAATCTAGTATTACTTTGCTTCTTCAATTCTCAAGAGAGAGAAATATTAAAAAAAGAGAGAAAGAAAGAATACAGTAACTTTTTTTTCTTTGCGAGAGTTAATGATTCTCACGTCCCTCAAAGAAAGAAAGTCTATTCCTTCAATATAACTCCACAAATCTCTTTCTGTCAAGACCTCTTTCAACAACAAATCTTATTTTGTTAAAGAAAAGACTTGAAAAATCGAGAAAAGTACTTCCTTTTCTTGTTTTTTATTAATATTTCAAGGAAGAAAAGATAGGACCTTTTCTTTGCCAGCCATGACTGAAGTCCTTCACTCCCCTTCACATTTCCCTTCTTCTCCTTCACCAACTTCCTCCTCCTCCTCCTCCTCCTCCTCCGTGACTTGTATACCCCCAGAATCTCCTTTAACACAAGATGGCATTGATGAAGATGACGAGGAGTTGGTGAAGCAAAGAGAAAAGAATCAAAGGGATCAGATTTCTTTACTAGCTCTTCTTGTGGCACTTTTCAGGAAGTCTCTAGTGGCTTGCAAGAGTGATAGAAGGGAACTTTGTGCTAGTATGGAGATTGGTTGGCCAACCAATGTCCGCCATGTGGCTCATGTTACCTTTGATAGGTTTAATGGGTTCTTGGGTTTGCCTGTTGAGTTCGAACCTGAAGTCCCCAGGAGGCCTCCCAGTGCTAGGTAGGTACATTGTGTTCTTTGATCGAAATGAAATTGCGGGTTTTCTTTATTTTTATCCTTCTTGTGTTTTTTATGGTTATTTCAATCCTTGGCACTGTTAATTTTCTTTTTTTGGCAAGTTATTGTTTCTTTGATTTGTTCTTTGGTTTCTGCAAATGCAGTTCTCATAAACGTGGACTTTTTAGCAGTTAATTGGTGAAAGCTCCCTTTTGCATGTTGTAATGTTTTCCAGCTTGTTGTACCCAAGTGATGGATTCAATCTTGTGGTTCTATTGCCTTATCCAGTCTTGAAATTGTGAATTTTCTTATAACTAATTTAAGGTTCTCTGGTCCTTTTTTTCCCCCTCCATTGAAGTTTGATGTTTTTGTGAAGTTCCATTTTCTGGGAAAAAAGAGAGAGAGAAGAATTCAACTGTAAAGTTTTGCAGCAGAAACAATTTCTGGAAGCAATAAGTATTAAAGAGATTCAACTGAAAAGCTTTGTAGCAATAAACAAATAGGAGAATTTGACCTATAAATTTTGCTCTTATCCCATTTTTTATATTGGTGTTAGTTGGAATCATGGATCTGAGCACATAAGCAACCCTCAGCTATATCAACTATTGAAAGCATTATCTGATATTGTATTGTAAAATATTGGAGCTTTTTACTTCCATTTTTGTCAACTCCCCAAGTTTGGGGAGAAGTGGCAGACCACTCCTCTTTCCCGTCTTATTTTGATGCATTATATTCTTGGAATGAGGAGTAGCTGCTGGCCAGCTATTTGAATCCACATAAGTTGGACTTTTCCATGTAAATACCACAACCTTTTCAACTTAGTTCTGCATGGATTGACGCATAGAAATCGCTTCACGGACCTTTGTACAAATGCTTAATTTCTGGAACCAAGTTTCATTTGTTTAAGGGAGTATATGTTCCATACTCCAGCCTTCACCGAAAGTCAGAATGCCCAATTTGTTTGCGCGAGCCCTTGCGATGAAATTATTTTATCTCAATTCCCCAAACATTATAAGTTAACCAATTTAATATTCTCAAACTCTACTTAAACTTTTGATTCCACTACGGCATTCATTTATTCTAACTGCTGCTGATGGAAGTCTTGTTTCCCTCTTGATTATCGAATTGAATTCTGTTTGTTTCGTGTTAGTGATATAAATTAGAAAATAATTGTTATTCACAACTTGACTATTACAGATGAACTGAAGCCCCCTCCCCTTTCTTGATCACTTGCACTGGTGCCTTGGTTATGGTTGTAGTTGTATGTGTGTAATCACAAACTCCCCACTTGATCAGTTTGCGAGACAGGCGCACGCCAGGATTTAACATGTTGAATGTCCTGTTTCACTGCTAGTTTAAACAAACCACCTATGGCACCGAAGCTGTGTTTTTAAGTTATTCCTGTCTACTGAGCTCTACATCATGCCGATTAAAAGCAGTTAACTATTTTAACTTGTACAATTGCTGCCTCGCTCTTTGCCTTCTAATTTGATTTTTTTCTCATTCTGCAGCGCAACTGTTTTTGGAGTTTCCACAGAATCTATGCAGTTGTCATATGACTCAAGAGGGAACAGCGTGCCAACAATTCTCTTGCTAATGCAAAGACGCTTGTATGCTCATGGAGGCTTGCAGGTACATCACCTTGTCATTTTTCTCTGTTAGCATCATTATGCTGACTCCAGAGATGGGGAAATTGTCTGATATAGGCATCTTGGGGCGTGTTTTAATTTTAATTTGTTGGATTTCATTTTGTTTTGATTATGGTCATCATCAAATTATTAATTGTTGCATTCAGGCTGAAGGGATTTTCAGAATTGCTGCAGAAAACAGTCAGGAGGAGTATGTTAGGGAGCAACTGAATGGTGGGGTGGTACCAGAAGGGGTTGATGTACATTGTCTGGCAGGACTTATCAAGGTATAGCAACATAAATTACTCTCGGATCATTTCCCCATTATGCACCTGCTTGAGTTATGAATTATCACACATTTAATAGTGAAGAAAATTACATATTCATTGTAAGGTGAATTGAACTGGTTAATGCTACACCGAAGATAGTGAAACAAGGAAAAAAAATGGAAGAAATGCTGCCATGTGTAGATCACACATATAACATCCTTGTAAGCTGTGTTTGTTATAATTAAGCTGACAGAAGAAAATTGTAAGCAACAATCAATTCTTTTTCTTGGTGGGGAGCACTAGTAGAGGAAAATTGTACAAGGCTCGACAAAATTAAATTAACCTTTATTCTAAAAGTTTATGGACCTGTAAATTTGTGATGATCTAGTTATCATATCTATCCTGTGTCAATTGCTGGATGCTATCTTACTGGTATGAGTTACTTGTTTATGTTGCATATATTCATGCTATTTGCAGTTCAAAAAACTCATCTTATTACAAAATTATTTTCTGAAAGTCATTTCAATAAAGCTGGATCTATGGTACTTCATCATTAAGCTTTTCGGTGAAGATTGCTTACAACCATGGGTCCTGCAATTCTTTTGTGCCACCATTACCAGCCTGATTTCTAGCTTCAGTTCCACAAATTCTCTGTCGCCAAATGCTGCACTGTGGCTGCCCCATTTCACTGCCATCATCTCATCTGCAATCCAGTTTCTTTGAACATATCATCTGTCTTCTGTGCTTAGACTGGGGTTCCATCTGTAGAAAGTGTTCCTTTTTTGTCTCAGCATTGACTTCTTTTTTTTCTTTTTTTTTGCTTTCAACACATGGCTATACTGACTTGAAGGCATCTGTTTGTCTAGGCTTGGTTTAGAGAGCTTCCAACAGGGGTTCTGGATTCATTATCGCCTGAACAAGTAATAGAATGTCGAACTGAAGAGGATTGTGCTAATCTTGCAAGAAATCTGCCTCCAACAGAAGCTGCTCTATTAGATTGGGCAATCAATCTGATGGCTGATGTTGTCCAACAAGAACACCTGAACAAGATGAATGCACACAACGTAGCCACAGTTTTTGCACCGAACATGACTCAAGTACATGTCTATTGTTGTTTGGACGTTCCTGAACTTCAATGATTTTTCTTGTTTATCTAAGATCTGATTTTTACATGCTGTTTGTTCCATTCAAATGATTTTTCTTGCTTTTCTTTAGATTAGAGCCTATTTTGATTTCAGGGAAGCTAATAGTAGTGAAACTCTCACTTTCCTTTTCAATCTCTTCTTCAATTATGTCCGTAGATGCTACATGCTAGTACTCTGCCATGTAAGAGCACAGCAAATGGACCAGCCAGAGACTTGGTTACTAACGGTATTTTGATGGGGCAGTTGTTGGTGTGCTGATTCGCCCTTTGTCTTAATTTTGTTGCAGATGGCAGATCCTCTGACTGCCTTAATGTATGCTGTCCAAGTGATGAATTTCCTCAAGACCCTTATCCTAAGAACACTGCGAGAGAGAGAAGATTCTGTGGTGGATTCGTCACCTTCTTCACGTCTTGAGCCATTTGATGAGAACGGTCACGAGAGCCCTTCGCTGTCCTGTGCTGAAGGTAGAGAAAATGAAAATGAAAATGAAACAATTGAGCGAGCCTTCATGGCTAAAGAACCTGTTGTAGAAAGTTCCTACAACTCCAGTCAAAACAATTTCATAGCTGATGAAGAAGACCTAAGTTATGCAACCTCTGTTGACAAGCTAATTGCCAATGGAGATCATTCCTGTGAGAGTGCTACCGAGGTTGACTTAGTCAATGACACATACAGTCGTAGAGTTAAGGCCGGAGTTCAAGCAGGTACCAGAAAGAACAGTGCTGGCCAATCAAGTAATTCCAGTCTCAGAAAAAGTCCTGGAAAATTTAGCAGGCAGTCACCTGTACTTCATTTAACACCGCCTACTAACAAGACTCGAGGAATTAGTAGCTTTATAGAGTCAAGGTCGGAGCGTATTGAAGCTTGGCGATGAAGGGTGTCCAAAAGTAGTTTTGTCCCAACTGATTCCTCAAAAAAGGAGGATATGTATCTTTGATTTGGAAACAATGAGTACGTTTGCAATTGTTCACATAAGGTTTCTGTGTGCTTGGTGGTTTCCCAATTTGATGGATGACATTGGTGTGGAACTAACATCTTCTACTTAGAACTACAGCCTCATTTCTTTAACACTTGAGTAACATTGATGTTAGCTTTGTTAGTCTTCTACCATTATCATCTTGGATCTTTTCCCCTTCCCTTTTTTTTCTTTCCATTTCAGAATCGAACATTGTCTTTTATACCATCTTTTAGTTGCTGAAAACTTTTGTTTTTGTCCCCATTTATGTTTGGACGTTGTCCTTATGGCTGTAGATTTAGCAGCTACTTGTACTAGAATCAGAATATCCAGATTTTAGATGTGGCGCTGCTTCTGAAAAGCCACTGAACCAGTAAAATGTTGCGGCAAAAAAACACACACGACTATGGCACTCTACGGTTAGAGCAGTAGCTACTTGCCTAGTGATTGGCACTATAATGCCCTGTCATTATATGTCAAGATGTACTGTATCAGGCTGAAGATAGGCTTTTTAAAAGTGAAGGATAACAGCCAATCATTTCCTGGAACAGGATTGGACATGTGCAAAGATCCAGTGGGAATATTCCAAGAGCTGGTGGCTGTAAAGTTTACAGTAACATAGGGTCTTTGTTACGGTTTCCTGTGTTGAGTTCAGGTTGATAAATAATAAATCCATAGCTCACAAGCACATAGATTTTGTGTAACAGGGTCAGCTGATTGGAGCTTAATCATGGAGATTAGTGAGTGGTGATGATGTTAACAAAGGCAATGGACTAGTGAATTGATGTTGACAGGACTTCCCTAAAGATCGTGTCCACAGCCCATCTTACGTGTGGCTAACAATCTGACCTAAATCTATAATAAAAACACACCAAGATAGAAGGGATTAATGTCAATGAATTGATGTATTACTGCTCATCACGGTAGTGCATGATCAAAACCAATGATTCTTATCATACTTTTGTGCCCTTTATGATGAAAATCACACTGACAAGATAGATGCTCATGGCGGTGAGAAGAAACAGGAAAAAAAGGAAATATATATTATACGCAGAGATAATGGACTGGTGAAGATGTGTGGTGATTGAAGATATTGACCAGCCAGATCAACATCAGTATAGTCTGTACAGCTAAATGGCACTATCAGACACCATGCTGTGATTGAAATTTGGATAAAAACCGCCTTGTTCAACGAACCCTGGAAAAGGCTCTGGTCCCTGTTTCCCCATGTCATGGAGCAGTAGTAATATTGAAAGTTATTATAATCCTCCCGATTTAGTAGCACACGCTGCAATTAACTCTATGTTAATTATCTAGATGTTATTTTTAATACTGATTATTTTGTAAAGTATATTTTTATATAAAAATATATCAAATAATATTTTTTATTTTTTAAAAATTATTTTTCACATCAGCATATTAAAATAACATCAGCATATTAAAATAACAGAAGATGAAAAATTTTAATTTAAAATAAAAAAGTAATTTATTTTTAAAAACATTTTTAAAGTACAAAAATAATCTGCCATGATATTGAAAGTCTTTAAAAATACAAAAATAGAGGGTTCTGATTGGACTAATAAATGCCATACATAAATTTTCAAAAATATTAATTCGACTATAGTAAAATCAAAGTTTTATTTAAGGTAAAAAAAACCATGCTTGCTCGAATTTAGGACAAAGAAAAGTGACAGAGATTTTTTAAGGTAGTTTTTGGCTGGTTGCTATTTTAAAACAGAAAAAATAGATATAAGAAGAAAAAAAGGATAAAAATTAGATTGTCTTAGACATTGATTTATTCTATGTTTATCGCTTCAATCCAAATTATCCCATGGATTTATTTTATATATATATTTTTATCTCCAAACATGTTTTCATCCAAAAGCTATCTAAATCCCAAATTGCTTCATATTATTTCCTCCACAATTCATATTTTTTGTATCTTTCCTTGACCGATTGAAGTTTATCTCCTCATCAATTTTTATTTTGAGATTTTTCGGAGAGGTAAATTAGGTAAAATATAATTTAATATCTATTTATTTAATACCGGGATTTTTCAAGAATTGAATTGAGTTTGCATGCATACATTTATTTATGACCACCAAATTTCGAGCTAGCTTCAAAACCACCCGTCCTTATTCCTCTCCAATGGAAGAGATGCTCTATGCCCTAACCAAACGAACAAGAAGCATCATCTCTTGATTTTTTTTTCAACCCCCACGCTATTCTCGTGTTTCCTTATCTCCCTCTTTCTCTCTACCCCCCACCAAGAAAAAAGAAAGCTCATCTTCTTTATACTACTAGACTAGATTGAGGGAGCCAAGACCTAGCTATGGCTGCCTGTGGAAGGCTCCAACATATATTTGAAAAACCATTGCCAGAAAACCATACACTGCTTGAATCCCTCTCATCATGGAACCAAATCAAGCCAGTAAAACCAATGGAGCCATCCTCCTTAACTGAGATATTCGGTGAGCTTCATTTCAAGGAGGATCTGCAATCACCTTCTTCTTCTTTATTGGCAACTTCATCGTTCCTAGATTTGAACTCGGAAGCCAGAACAACAAGACTCGACAAGAATGATTGCGTGGAGGTCAAGAAGAGCCCGTCAATATTGGACTCTGTCTCGAGCACCGCCCTGAAGAATCATCAGTACACAGGTTGTCATAAGAATGGAGATAACTTTTCTCGAATGAATTATGAGAGCTTGCAACTATGTACCGAAGGGCTTGGTTTTGAAAGTTCTGATGATGTTGAAGACTTGAAGAACGATATAAATGATGACTGGCGATACCAGGAGAAAGTAAGAATCACAAAGCGTTCTGTATCAGAGGATCTCAGCAGGCCAAGATCAGGTGGAAGGGCATTCCCTCCGCCAATTTCATCTATCGGACGGAGTGGAAAGCCTCAGGTTACCTTTAAGTCTTATAGGCATGATGGTAGGTTTGTCCTTAAAGAAGTGAGGATGCCTACCTTGGAGTTTCTGCATGCATGTAGAGAGGATGGGAGGTTGACGCTGCAGTTTGTTCATCCCAATGATGAAATCACTGATGAAGGAGATGAGGAAGAAGTTGAAGAAGACTATGAAGATGATTCGCAGGAAGAATTTGATGAGGAAAAAGGCAACGATGATGACGATGGATGAAAAGAAGGCCGAAAGAAGCGGTCATGAAAGTCAATGACAGTTTCTTTGGTAGGAACACACAGCTTCTGCTTTTGTGGTCCGGTTACAAATAAGTAAAGTAAGAGAAGGCAGATAGCTTAACAATCTATACTAAATCCCCTTTTCCGCTCCTTTGAACTTCTATATTTCTTCTGTTCCCCTTCAATATCCATTTCCTTCTTGCACCTGACAATTTTCAGATCATTTCAAGAATGGAAATCTCCCTCTACAATTTTAGTGTATTTTGTTCTTGGATCATCAACCATCTTCGAGATAATGCAAAGCAAATTTAGTTGGATGAATAAGAATTATATCAGCAATCTCTGATTCGAAACTCTCAGTTTCTCATTCATTTTGTCTCCTATTACAAGTAGTCACCACTGCCTTAAACAAATAATGAAATGCTCTATAAAACATGTCATTTGGGTTCTAGTTCTATCACTATCACTTCAAACGAGTGGCAACTAAAAAACCACATAATGAAATGCCTATCATTCAACTAGAAAGAGAGTTTGAGTAAGAGGTCACATCAAATATAAATGTTTTGAAGGCAAAAATACTATGCATGGTTGTAGCCTAATTGATGCTCTTGGATGGTTTTAATATAAAGATCTCAAAATCATCGAAAAACACCTAAAGAGCCCAAACCTGCACTTGTGTAAAGCATGCATTACCAAACACTAGAAATAAACCAAACCCCACTTGTAGCCATATTCTTGGGTATCCAGTCTGTCATCTAACAGAAACCTGCTTATATATGATGGCCCCAAAATCCAGTAACACGCTAACACCTGGCTAATTCATTGGGCCATCCTGGATTCCAGAGCTGACTGTCAAGACAGCAAAATCAAGTGCTAATCTAAACAAGACAAAAATGTTACAAGCAGATTACGTATGGAAATGAGAACAAGGAAAAAAAGAAGTTAAAAGCAGATAAAGAGTGAATTTGGAACTTCAAAGTAGCTGTTATATGCTTGTATTACTTAAAGATAGCTAGCACTCTAAATCATGAATTACACTGGTTCAGCTTTACTCAAATTGTCAAATAAGAATATGGCAGTACCAGAACGAACAAAGAATTAAAACTGACTTTCACCTCAATAACTTCAGTCACCTTCTTCAGTAGTTGGAAGATGGAAAGTGTAGATTGTGACTGATATATACAAGTCTCATCTCTTTTCATTTTGGTGGGGGGGATGGGGCAAGTAGAAATGAAGAAGTTTCAAGACTGTGATGGCACGCGTAACCAAAACTATACCTTTACTGGAAGACTCTGGACAACAATACCTATTTAATTTCTTACTTTCCTTCTGCATGTAACTACGTGAAAGACATAGTCCTGTATCTTAGCTATTCTTAACTCAGAAAACAGTAAACAATACACGCTTCAGCTTACGACTGCTAAAGTGTAAAATGATCTGTGTCAATTGACATTGATTGCTCAGTGCACATCTAGACAAAAGAAAAGGAGAAAGCACGTCATAAAGAACCGACCTGAATCCAAAATAATACAAGTTTTGGTGCCAGACACATTCGATGTGATCCAGAATAGATTCTTGGTGCAAGCTTTTTCCTACATGAAAGATGTTGAGAGAGAAAGACTTCCAGAAACATGTTGGATTGGGAATATTCCAGGGATGGGAACAGAAGATTCCTTCAAAAAAGCCTGACACATGGCAAGACTAACACCCCAAATCCAAAGGAACTAAATATGTTTATATCTTGCAAAAAAGCTATGTGGAGCAAATTGAAACGTCCAAGTAGCTGCAATTCTAAATTTGTGGCTTTGATACTTTAGGAAAGCTCTACCAATCACTCGAGTATGACTGCCAAGAAGTTGGCGTGGTTTAGCTCATTAGAACTTGGGAGGAATACATGACAAAAATCTATCTAAACACTATCTAAAATCATGTGCGTGATTTCTTCCTCATGGGCAATGATTTCAGGCTACCAGGCATGGATATCAAGATGACAAAATGTGAAGGTGATGAACACTTGGGACCACTCTATCATTTTGCATTATTGTATAAAAATTATGGCATGTATTGACGTAGCAATTTTCCAGGAATGGATTCTAGTGGATTGCGACAGATACATGTAAAAAAAAAAACTCTACAACAAAGTAAAAAGAAAAGGAAAAGGAACAGGAGGTAATTGAGCGATGTTTTATGAACCACAGTACGTAAGGAGCTCAAGTCAATGTGCCCAAGCACTTGCCTTTTGATATTTTGTTCAAGCTCAAATTTCATCTAACGTTACCCACCCCTTTCTCTTGTTCATTCTAGAGATATAATTCATGGCAGGGGAAAAGTTTTAGAAAGAGTTTACAAGGAATTAATATATTAAATCACAATACCGGATTACTTCCATCTGATGTCAAAAGAACCTTGCATAAACCTGGATGCCAATCACGAAACACACCCCAACTATGTCTCTTTGACTTTATCTGCTCCAGATCAAACTTTGCAACAAGAACAGCTTCCTCTTTGTCATCAGCTGCTGCAACAATTTCCCTTGCTGGTCCTGTCAGTCAGATCATTTATATTAAGTTTTCTTTCACCATGGTTACATGTTCATTAGTATGACTAGTTTGCCCCGCAAATCAAATAATTGAACACCTGCTATAAAGGATTTTCATAAATGTGATCCCGCTGTTTCCATGCTCTGTCTGGATTATTTCCTTTCCAATGCGGTTTGAAGCTACTACTGGTACCTGAATTGAATTTGTCAGGACATACATCAAAGACCTTTTTTATGGCAGCATTCCATAACAAATATCACACTGTGGAGATCTTGTGGGAATCTCAAGGTGATGATGGTATCTAAATAAAGCGGAACATACAACATCAAAGGTAAAATCCTTAGAGAAAGCGTGCATAAATAAGGATCAAAATAGAAAAAAACCATGTTAGAATCAGCAAGACAAACCAAACATATAATACATTGCCAGTGTACCAGTACAGCAACTCACCAAATTAGCCACAGCATGACCCTGCATTACTCGTTTCCAGTGATCACGAGAATCAAGTCCTTGATCTTGAGGTTCAGAACCAATGGCGGCGGGGTACAATAATATCTCCGCATCCTGCAGTGCCATAGCCCGGGCTTCCTCTGGAAACCACTGATCCCAGAATATTGCTAATGTTTAAAAAATAAACAAAATCACCAGCTGCTTCAAACTTTCCATCATGTAATTACTTTATAGGAAAAATGACAAAATAGAAATAGTGCTCCTACTCGTTTCTGGATACCATAGCAAATAAAAAAGAAACCAGTGTGCGCGCGCGCGCGCGTGTCCAGAAGAAAAGGCCCAAAAAGGTGAATGTTACGTACCTTCTCCAATCTTTGCAAATTTAGCTTAGAAAACCAGTTCAACTGGGAAATAAGTAATCTAGTTAATGCAAAATGACTTCAAATTTACTGGGTTCCAGAAAGTACAAAATTCAGATAGAGAATATCCAACAACCAACCCTGAAATCTTAGATTCAAATTTCACAGCTAGGCAACAATTTCACTTTCATTTCCTATAGCATGCTGCAACAAGAGACTAGTATCTTGGCAATCACTCAAAACTGCTAGAAAAAAAACTCATATTTCATTTAAGCAGTGATGCCAATATTTCATTTCATTTGATCTTTTAAGTTGTCTTCATATTTAGCAAAGAGATATCAGCATAACCGCCCTACCTGAATGAGAATAATGTTTGCTCCCTTCTTGTGAGCAGCTCTAACCAACCTGAACAAAAGAGAATCCATTAGAATATGAAATTCAACAGAAAGCAAAATGGGGTTATTAATTTCGGAAAAAAAACAAAACATAAAAGTTTTTCTAGATACCAATTGACAAAACCCATTTGATGCGTGAAAAAATTCCTTGTCAGTTCCCAAAAAGATTAGAACTTGGCCTCCTTTAAAATCATACATAGAACAAATGGAAAAAAAGAAAGGAAAAGAAGGGGCCTTTCAGCGGTGGCATGGTGGAGAGTCATCGGTACAAGCGAAATGGAGGGCAGAGACCACCACTTCTCTTCCTTCTTTCACTTTTGCTTAGAAGCAGCTTCTTCTTCCTTCCTCATTGGTATCCTGTTCTAATCATGTTTTTAATTTTTTAATTATTGTTTTTTAATATTTTTATATTATTTTAACATAGTAATATTAAAAATAAATTTAAAAAAATAAAAATATATATATTTTTTAATATATTTTTTAAAAAATATATATATATTAAAAAATATTAATCAAAGGTATTTAAGAATTGATTATCTTTTAAAGTATTTTTTATTTAAAAATATATTTAAATAATATTTTTTATTTTTAAAAATTTATTTTTAATATAATAAATAAAAATAATATTAAAAAAATAATTCATCATAAAAAAATAATTAATTTTCTTAAAAACACTTAAAAAAAACACTGCTGGAACCTAATTTTTACTTGAGAAAAAAAAAAAACGAGAGAAAGAGAAGATGCTGCTAGAAGCCTAGAACTGAAAGGGCGGGTGGCAGGCAGTCAGTTGGATAAAGATCACTGTCAGTCCCTCTATTATTCCAACATGCTTAAATTGAACCCCGTTTTTGCAACGAGTCTGTTTATTCGGTGAAGATACCTGTTAGCAATGATGGATATCAGCAGGTGCCGATATCAAGCAGAGAAAAAAATGCAGCAGAACATTTAATATTCAATTTTTATATATTAAAAAGATTTTATTTAAATTTTAATCTGTAATGTCAAAATGATTAAATATTTTAGATGATATATAATAAAAAATAAATTCTAGTTATTATATCTAATAATTTTGAGTTTAAGCATTTGAGGAGAAAAAAAATATAGACAACAATCTAACGGTAATGAAAGGACCAATTTATAATTTTCAGAATTAGGAGCACTAACATACAAAACCATTAGAATACAATTACTAAATAAAATAGTGTAAATTTTCTTTTGCTTGGACAGTGGTTGGGTCTCCCCCGGTCCCACTCTTTGAAAACACGCATACCTACGTGGGACTGTAATATTACAACTATACCCTTTAATTAAATCGAAACTAATAATAGCAGCTAGGGGTAACATGGTTCCACCGGCTGGATCGAAAAAAAAAAGGGTTTAGTTTTATTTTTGTTGAAAGGAAATAAATTTAAAGATAAAAAAAAAATAATTTATCTATCTTCATCAAATCTTTAATTTTTTAAATGAAAAATGAGTTGTTCGGTTAAGTTTGATTGTGTATAATTTTAGTTTTTTGGTTTGATTTTTTAATTTAGTTTTTTTCAGTTTTTTTTATTTTTAAAATCTAAAATAAAAAAGGAATTCAAATTAATTTTTATAAAAACAATTCTAACTGATTTTTTTTTTATTTCTTGGGTCGTTTTTTCCAATTAATTTCTGGTCAATTTTTATGGATATTCCGGATAATTTGGTTGTTTTGGGCACCCTAATAGTAATTTTACAAGGAAGGGTAGGATCGTAATTTAAATTAACTGCCAGATGTTTCTTTAGTCAAGCAAAAAATCCCGAAACCAAACCCGCCCTCGAAAGAAAGATAGCATTTTTTTTCCCCCGGAGCAATCAGACAACCGGAGTTCGAATTCTCCGACAGTGTTTCCCGGTGCCTTCGTCGGAGAAAAGAAACTTCCGATCAAAACTAACAGCCCAGCCCCAGCCTGGCTCCCTAGGTAGAAAAAATGAAAAAGTATGGATTGCTGCTAAGACAACCACAGCAGAAAAAGCCACCACGGCCTCCACCTCCTACGGCGCTAGGATTCGGCGACGACGAAGAAGACGACGTGGAGAAGGAGATTTCACGGCAGGCTGCTAAGAACAAATCTCTTAAAGATGTAAGTAAGCTTTTTTAATCACTGTCTTCTTTCTTTTTGTTACTTTCTTTTATTTATTGTATATTTTTTTAATTTTTTTTCTTTTGATTGTTAAGATTGAGGAGCAGCATAAGAAAGCATTAGAAGAAGACCCATCAGTGTTTGATTATGATGGAGTTTATGACGAGATGAAGCAGAAAATTGCTCAGCCGAAAGCCCTAGATCGCCAAAAGAGAGAGGTATTTTGACTGTATCAGCACAGTTCATTAGGTATTCGCGGTGCATTGCCCCTCCACGGTAAACACGGTAATTACCATGGTGGGTCTTATTTTATGTGAGTGAAGAAGCAGTGCACTGGGAGTAGGTATTTAAAAGTTTAGAAGGGGTAAATTGAGTGATGATTATGTTGGTTTCTTTTTCAGTCTAAATATATCAAGACTTTGATGGGGAAGGCAGAAGAACGAAAACGACAACATGATGTAATATTTGAGAAAAATCTTGCGAAAGAAAGAAGTAAAGAAGATCACTTATTTGCAGACAAGGATAAGTTTGTGACAGCTGCTTATAAGAGGAAACTTGCAGAGCAGGAGAAATGGATGGAGGAAGAGCGTTTGCGTGAACTTAGAGAGGAGAAAGAGGATGTATGTATAACTTTTTCTGCTCCTAATTTGATTTTGCTGCACATTGTCATTGCTTGGTCCTCATTGGATATAATCTCATCTCTTAATTTAGCCATCACTGTTTTGTTAATGCTTTCCATGCTCTCAATGACTAGATTTGCTGATTCGCAAATGCTAGTAGTATTGCATCTGTTTGCTGTCATTTGAATGTTTTTGTTTATGCTACTATTTCTATTCTCTGAGATGTTTCTGTAGCTAGTTGGCAATGAATCATGAATAATGCAACTTCGTAATATAGATAGAGTTCTTAAACTGTCATGTGAGTTGCTGATGGATTAGTGTGAGTTGGAGTTTTTGCATTTGAGATAATGTTGGTCATGCGATTATTCTGGACTACTTTTAAGCTTAGGGTTCACTCTAGATCCGTGATAGCACCAAGGAAGTAACACATCAAGGGTCTGTATTTGTCTGCCTAAAAGAACATAAAACAGGTTTTATTCTAAATTAGTTCAACTTTTTTTTAGTCTAGTGCTGGATTCCAACAGATTTTATGATGTAGAATATAGAAGCCTTGTTATAGCTGTTAAAATATCTCTAGGAGATTAGCAGGAATGCTGCATATCATTTGATTGGGTCAAGCTTCGATGCCTTGAGGGGAGAGAATTTTTTTTATAATAATCAAGTGTTTTAATCAAAAGGTAGTCATTTAGAAGATGACCCCTGAAAAGTTGAATGACTGTTTACAGGAAAATGAAATGTCTGCGTTACAAATGAGATAAGGGGAAACATAAAAAAAACATAATAGGAAAGAGCAACCGAATTAGTGATGTGTATTTGTCCACACCTGAATATTGTTTGCACTAAGAATGAGGGGAGAGATTTAGAATATATTTCCTCAACTTATTGGGGAATTGATCTTAGGACTGCAGTCCTGTTTATGAAAGAACATTAATGACTTGATATTTCCTTTATTGTGTTTGATACATGTACAACAAGAAATTTACGAATCCAAAGTTGATCGAACTAACCGCACCTCACTTTGTAGGTATAGACAGGAATTTGGTTAAAAATATCATAAAACTGAAAGCATTGCATTTTGATTAGCATAGAACAAGGCTGCTTTGTTGACCCAAACACAAACTGCCTGTCTCTACTCTTGGTCGAGGGAAGGTGATTTTTATTACCCCTCATCATTCAGGCATTGTAGATTTAAAAGATGGACCACAAAGTGGCTTAATGCCTGGTGAGGTTGCATATGCTTCTATCTTAGATTTCAATGCTAATCAAGCAAGGTTAAGGTGGTTTTAAGTTTGTACTAGAAACTTGTAGTTTGTGGGTGGCAAATTGACCTTGCTACATTCGTAGTATAGACAAAGATTGTTGAAGCTAGGGAATATGATGGCATTAGCAATTAGGTAGTTTTGCTAGAGATGAAATCTCTATATTTGCAGCCTAATTAGGTTGTGTTCAATTCAATTTGGATGCAATCGGGCAATTAGAAAGCATTTAGGTTTTGTTCAATACCATGTATGAAATGCAATGAAGGTTGTAGTATTCGAAGATGCTTTGATTTTGTTTGCCAATCTTCTTTGAGAAATCTAGCTCACAGTTACTTTTATATGAGAAGTGAGGAACTTTGAATTGTGCATGGGCTTTTACTTGACGTCTTTGAACAAAAGAAATCTCTCTTTGTGATTTATGCGTTATGAAATGGACCAGTTAGATGTTTGACTAATTTTTCATTGCCTGCGAGATAAATCAAACCAGTGGAAGTTTCAGTAATGTTTTCTGGAGGTGGGTTTTTGGGTTACTATGACAATCGTGATTTTGATAATAGTTTGTGTGTGTTTGGTATTGTGGTGCATGATGCTTTTCAAAAGTGTTTTTTACTTGAAAATGTATCAAAATAATTTCTTTATAATTTTTTTATTTTTGACATCAGCACATCAAAATCATCGAAAAGCACTAGAAAAAACATCAAATTGATGTTTTTTCAAGTGAAATACACTTTTGAAACGCACCTAAAAGCAGAAGCTACTACACTCTCAAATACTCACTAAGACTGAGATTGGTTTTTAAATGGTCTTTCAGAAACAAAAAACTGAAGGTTATAAACAGTTTTTGGTTTCCTTAAAATGGAAAACCAAAAGTAGGTAATGGTACCAAACACCCCCTTAGTTTTCATTGCTTCATGCCCAGCTTTGATTATTTAAGGCTTAGCTTAGCGTGTGGTGTGTGTTTCAAGACTTAGTATGCTGTGCTGTGTTTCAAGTGCAGTCAAATGAATATCAAATGTAAGTTATAAATGCTAATATAGTTTTTAACTGATCATATCACTTGATAAAGCTTATATGTTTGTGCTGATAAGAAACATGCTATGCTGTTTGGTGAGTTGCGAACTGAGATGTGTATGTTTTCTTGTTTTAAAGGTTACCAAGAAGAGTGACTTGAGTGACTTCTATTTCAACCTCGGTAAAAATGTTGCACTTGGTGCGAAAGATTTACTGTCCAAGAAGCAAGAGAAACAAGATAAGCAAACTGAATCTAGGAAGCCAGAGAAGCCTTATGATAAAGTAGCTGGTGAAACGTCTGACAGAAATCATGCACTGACAGACTCAAAGTTTGCATTGGATTCTTCCAGCGTGAAAGAGGCACATCAAAAGGAAACTTCCCCTCCAAGAAGAAGTTCTGAACCATTAGATCCTGAGCCAGTTTCTGATGAACCAATTTCAGGCACTTCAACAGAAGTAAAAAATCCAGCTGAACAATCATCAGCCAATCAACCAAATCCTGATCATCATAAAAGAAATCAAGATGCACTGGCTGCAGCTAAAGAACGGTTTTTGGCACGGAAGAAGGCAAAGCAGCAGTAGAGTCTAAGCAGCAGAAAGTCTCTGTTTCTTTCTTGGGTATGTAATGTGATTGAGATGCAAGAGGAATTTTATTTTTCTTTTTTTCCCTGTCCTAATTAAAGCCATCAGTTTGTGTAGATTGCATGTTTTCCCAAGGGTAACTGCTGGATGCTACTGTATGTCCATTGAGATCTTCGAACTCTTTCTTTCCCATTGATGGCTTAAACAATGGAAGCGTTCAAATAAATTAATTTGACCGATGGCCACTGCAAGGAAAACTTTTATGGTGGTTGTTGTCTTGTGATCCGTCACATCAGGAGACCAATGTCCATTATAAATATATCAAGCGCATAATTTTTCTGCGGACGCTGAAGGTACGCTATTAGAAAATTCTAGAGAAATGCGAATATCGTCATAAGCTGGGAATATGTTGACGTTCTTGCTGAGTTGCATGATTTCACTTGTCCTATAGTTAACGTGCTTTATTTGGAATTTCATGTTAACGTGATGAAAGATTTGATATGAACTTTGTCAGTTGTGAGTTGCCACTAATAGATTTATTGATGCGAACTTCTTAATTAAGTGATTGAACAACTCTTAACAAACTAAATAACAACTCAAATTCAGCTTTTTTCAAAAAAGAGGAAAGTATAATTTTTTTTTGAAAATCAAGTTTGATAAACCTTAGTTCAAAGATAATCTTGTACCAAAGATATTGAAAAAAATCTTGGAGTTAGAAATAATTTTGTATTTAAGAACTCCAAGTATGCAAATGATGTCATGAAACCAGCTAAACTTTGATAAGTCAGTGTATGATTTTTGTCTCTATAAAAAAATGTTATTTTGTTACAAACAAAAGGAAAATTCATGTTTATTCTTTAACTTGTTGCTGAAGTTTGCAACTAAAAAAAATATAATATAATCTTCTCTAACTAATTCTAATAGAATTTTTTTAGGTTGCAAGCTATTAGATCTAAACTAGTAATCAATTAACATAAGTTTAATAATAAAATAAACCCTTAAATAATGTTTAATAGGCCAGAACAAACTTAAATTAAAAATAATTATTCAACATTAAATAAATAGATAAAATAGGATAACAAAAACAAATTTTTCGTGCTAAAATTTCTCTATGTAGCCTGAATTTGTGATTTTTGCACATTCTTGGCAGATTTTCAGTCCTGATTTTAAACATGTTCTCTCTTGTCGAATGAATTATTGAGTCTACCATTTATGGTTGGAAATGTTGAGATTTCTAGTTTCCAGAACAATTTGAATCGCACAAAAATTTCATATGTAACTTCATATATGTCCCAAACAGTATACAAAAGTCTAGTCTTGAAAATTTATTTAGTAACTTTGATCTTCTGAAATAATATGTTCTGGAACTCCATTTAACTTAAAAGTTTACTAAAATATAGTTTCATGTGTCTAGTATCTCATTGTAAAATTTCAGCTCGTTTAAATATACAGTTTAAGAGATATGTCTGATATTTTAAAGTTAAATTCGACCTGAATTAATTAGTTAGTATCAATTATGGTCGTGAATTTAATATATGCATGTGCTTTAGACACCCTCTAGCAGTGTAATGCAGAAAGGATTGTGATCTAGGAGCTGCAAAATAGCAGTCTTCTTATCTATATTGTCTTCGGACTTGTTTGAGATTGTGATAGCGGTGACGATTCAAAGTGTTTTTCGTTTAGAAATACATCAAAATAAAGTTTTTTATTTTTTAAAAATTATTTTTTATATCAGCACATCAAAACAATATAAAAATATAAAATTTTATTTTAAAAAAATCAAAATTTTTAGAAACACGGCGTAATCAATCTCTTTATCTACCCAACCGAAAGCAAATTTTATGGCTAAAATATCATTGTCTGGAACAAGGAACCGGCAGGGCTATAATACCTGTATTGCCATCTTGTCATGTAAATTTTTCCTTTAGTGACGAGATATCTTTGGTTTTGTAACGATGGCTGGTAGTGTCTTGAAGGCAGCCTTCAAAGAAAATAATTGATCGAGAAAAACCTAAGTCACCACAAGAACTACAAGGGCCCATTGTCCAGCAGCACTGTAGATGAAAGGTTAGCATTGGTGGGCCGAAATCTCTTTCAAAAGTGTATGGCAGTCACAGAAATTTATTAAAATTTAAAAGTTGCTCGATAAGCATTCAATGTGCCAGAGACGAGAAGGTCAACTCCGGTGGGAACAGCTAAGGAAGTACACAGTTGTCTGGTTTTCTGCTCGGAGCCA
>Ga0325402_1000386_pt1 | contig 29726 bp, 9 predicted proteins | sample PopdelMetagenome_22_FD_207212 | JGI IMG/M metagenome (GOLD analysis project Ga0325402, IMG submission 207212) | Populus deltoides microbial communities from Bellville, Georgia, United States - Xylem-PdKOR-R3 | ecosystem: Host-associated > Plants > Phyllosphere > Stem > Wood/Secondary xylem... | reverse complement strand
TGAGTTTAACAGGTTAACATGAGTTGACTTAAGTTGTTTTTTTGTTTTGTTTTTTTTTTCCATTTCATCCTTCAATATTGAGTTGGCTGGAAATTGAACTTTATAATTTTTTTTATTTTCTTTCTATTAGGTTTTCATGATCTTATAACCTAGGTTGCGAGTTTAGTAGACTACCCTAATTTTATTCGGTTAGTTTTTTTTGTCTTTTTTTTTAATTTAATATTTTTGTTCAATTTCATCTTTCAACGTTGAGTTGATTAGGAAAATACCTTCATAATTTATTTCGATTTGATTTTTGCAAGGTTATCAAAGTCTCATAATCCAAATAACAAATTTGATTAGTTAACTCGGGTTGATCCAATATGTCACCTTCATAATTTGCAGTTACATGAAATCTTGTAAGAAAACTCAAACAAGTAAAGAATTAGAGAGTGAAAGAGAGAGATTTGGGAGTTGAGTGATTAAAGAGAGAAGTTGATCAAATTGAAAAGAAAATGGAGGAATCTTTGGAATTGATTTCAAAAGGCTTTCTAGTTGGATTAGCTAGTTGTGGTAAGAGGTTTTTCTTCATCAAATTATGAAAATTAAGGTTTATACATTATGGGAATGTGATTGTGAAATTGTGTCAATTATTAGTTATGTTGGGTTAAATGACATTAAAGAATTATTTAAAGAAATCAAAAACCATATTAAGGGAAAATGAGACTTTATTGCCAGCCATGATTGAGAATTTTCTTTTGAAAATTTGATTTAAATTGGTTAATTGATGATGTTTTATTGATATTTGAGAAGGTTTGAGACTTGTTGTGAACACCTTAATGTGAATTGCTAATGAGTGATTGTTATTGTTATGTGTGGAAATTAAAACAATTGGGGAAATTGTATTGAATTGTGTTTATTGTTAATGTTTAGTGATATTGTATGTTTGAGATGTATTGGAATGCTACAATGTGAAATAATTTGATTGATTTTTTGTTGTATAAATTGAATTGAGAAAAATGGAAATATAAAAATAGTAAAAGAATTGAGTAAGTGTCATGTTTTAAATGATATTCTTATGCTTAAAATTAATTGGTGAGATGATATAATGGTGTCTACGTGGATGTGATTCATATGAAAACATAAGGTTTAGAATATTGGGTTATGCTTAAAAAAAAAAAAACAAAGTTGAAATATGGAACAAGGTGAAATTGTAACTGAAATACAATAAATGGTTTGAAGAAAAAAATAATTGTACATTTGATTAAGTTTGAACAATGATTTAAATAATTCGGGGTACTATTTGTTATGTTTTCCTTAAAATTAGGAGGGGCATTCGAGATTGGACTCATAGTCGACATAATATGCGTAATTGGAATGTCAGGTAGATGCCTAACACCTCACTTATTTAATTAAAAAAATATACCTTTGTTAGGATTATATATACTTGTGAAACGTGTTTGGATAGGATTACAAAAAAAAAAAGGAATTTGATAAGACTATTTATGGGGTGTTAAAGTCAGATGTTTGGACAAAGACTATTTATTAAATGTTATAGTCGGTTGTTTGGACAAAGATTAAATTTTATATATTAAAGTCAACCATTTGGATGGACAATAACTATAGATATATAAAATTTGGCTATTTGAACAAAGACTATATATATATATATAAGTCGATCACATAGATGAATGTCTGGTATAAATATATGTTTCTAAGTTTGGTTGTAATAGTGGAAACTAATGGTTGTAGGAATTAAGCCAGTTGTGATGGTAGAAAATAACTATGTAATGTGGAATTGGTCAAATTGAAAGAGTATAGTGAAAAGAAGTAAAAGAAAAGTAATTCATATGAAGTGGATTATTGTAGTTATGCATGTAACTTATTATCTTATAATATGTATATAAATTAATGTGTATGTAAATCCTTTATTTTAAAATTGTAAACAAGTAACATGATGGGCTATTAGTCCTTTTGGTTTCATTTCACATACATATATTTGTAAGTTGTATTTATTTCATAAAATAAAATAAACTCTATTAGTATATCAAAGTGGTGAATGATTGTAATTGATGAGTTGCTATGTTGGTGGCAAGTCTAAGGCTACCTACAAGCATTGGTTGTGTGACTAAATGCAAATTGATTGCAATTATGTTTTTAGATAGAGCTCTATATAAGAGAGATTTTGCCAAAATTTTACTAAAATATATAAATCCGTAATTTAAATGGAAAACTTTTAGCATGCCTTATGTTTTTGCATAGAGTAAAACGTATGTTTGATATGTCAATTGAGACATCCTTTGTATGGGGGAGACTCTATCTATATGTATGTATGTATGTATGTATGTATATATATATAAAAGGAAATGATCTCATTTATAATGTATATGATTATCTTAAAAGAAGAATTTAAATTATAAAGAGATGGGGTGTTACATATTGTCTTGATCCTTTTTTCATGATATTCTTAACATTATTGACCATATTTTATCCTTAACTGTATATCATATAAACCATTTATAGTTAACAAAAAATAACTTGTCATATAACACTCAGTTAGATTATAAGTTTAAATCTTAACTATCTATCATAGCCTGTAATTGATATTATATGTATCTCCTCACATATGATTATAATTATCTTTAAAAAGCTCATAAGTTTTATTCTTAATACAGATGCAATGGTAGCCTTCTAAATATATATATAAAAAAGTGGTGTGAGGAGGATGTAATATTCTATCAAAGAAATATGAAATAATTTACTTGTTTCATATATTTTTATTTTTCTCACCAAATCTTTTTTTTTTTAATATAGAACATCTTCATGGTATATAGTTGTCGATCTCAGCCCGATCATTGGATCATTCAGTCAACCCCAGTCAATCATTTGTTATCAAGTTATTTTTATTTTAAAAGAAGTTATTTGTTGTTTACCTGGCTAGCTTTAGATTAGGTTTGGTTAAGTTAATCGGGTCATAAATCAACCAATCAGGTCAACTAGATTATGTTGGGTCAATGTCTTTTTTTATTCAAATTGAAACTCAATTCGGGTTAGGTTCTAGATCATTGGTTTACCATATCAACTCGCTAAGTTTAAGCTAGGTTATGTCAAGTTAATAACTATGCTATTGTTTATTGTGTTTTATATGCTCAAAGTCTGGAAGCATCCTTGAATTAAGTTTTGATGAAGTCGTGAAAAACTTCATACAAAAATTAAGCTTTATATGATTAGGTTGATTGACGGTGTGACCGAGTTGATTACTAGTTGATAGACTTGATTAATGGATGTACGATTCGTTTAAAAAAATTAAGTCCTTTGATGAACATGGAACTCTTTGATGCTTAAGTAAATAAAAGTATGAAAAGGAAAAAATATGTATTGGAAGAGAAAAAAATAAAGATTAGAAAATGTGTATTTACGTGTGTTGTCCTAAGAAACATATAACCTAGCCTAGTTTGGTCTAGATTCCAATGTGTTGAGGGTAGCTTTTATAACTATGAATGCCTTGTATGGCTAGAATCACTTTAGCTTATAAACCTAGTGGCTAAATTTATTTATACACATGTGCCTTATATTTCTTAATGAAGAAGGATATCATATTATTAGAAGAGAAATTGGGTGCTTTGGAAGTGCCATCCATGTTTTTTGTATAGAAAAACACCATTGGCCAGTCATAATTGCTTGTTGGTTGATGTGTCATGTTATAGTTGTTGTGTAATGTGCGCTATTAGCATAGAAAATAATACATGTTGTATATAGAAAAAGTTGTATGAATAGAAAAATTATGCTTGAAAAATTTATGTTTGTGGCTCTTGAAAACTTGAAAAATACATAAAAGAACGTAGCAGATAAAATTGGACAGGTCGGGTTAACAATGCTTATGGGTTGGAGTTTTGGGCTGAAATTTCAACCAATTAAAAAAAAGAATTTCATAAAAAATTATGTATTATAAAGTTGGGTATCAATATAGATTAAGAACTTTTCTTGAATACCGATTTCAAGTTTTGATATTAGAAAATTAATGAAAAAGCAAATCTCATTATCAAAACTATCCTTTGGGGTTTGTTACTGAGTGTGTATGTTTCCTTGTTTTTTTTAGCAGGTAAGATAACTCACATGATTACTAAACTTAAAAAGGATGGAAATTTCCTTTGTCTTTTCAAGCAAGAAAATTAGCTCTCAAAAAGATTATTTATTAAAGTGTTTTGGTAACTTAACACGGTTAAAAAAAGTTTTTTTTTTAATAAAATGACATAAATGAAAAATTATTTAAGAATCTAGCATAGTTGAGAGACTTGTAATTAGGATCTACAACATGCATATCACAGATGTCAATTGCAACTCATATGTCGTAGATAAGATTCACGACTCCTCTAACATAACATAATATTTTATTAAAATTAAACTAATTATACATTTATTTATAATTTTCATAACAAATAATAACATGTAATTATATCTAATAATCGCCCCAGCTCGTAGAAATGCTTGGAGCACTCGGGGACAGACCTGGAGCACTCGTGTATGGGTTTAAAACATCACCCCAACTCATCCCACTCAAGAACAGATCTATAATATCCATGTAGGTGTGAGGAGAACTAATATCATCTCAACTCATGAATGGACTTGAATTGCTCGTGGACGGGCCTGTAACACTTGTGGATGGACCAACATCCCTAACACTTCCATGATACACAATCTCATTTGGCGCTAATGCAACTTCAAGACACTTAACCTCCCCAGCCTATTGAAGTTCACCACAATATAAATTAAGTATAGTGTTGACCACAATACATCCCATCTCATCGACACCTCCTGCCTTCCTTTTTTGGGTACGAGTTTGAATTGGGAGAACTTGAACTCACAAATAGTCGTTGTTGCTTTCTAAGCTTCCCGTACCAAGTAATTAATTTATATACATATATTAAAATTAATCTGATATTTAATAAATATTGAATGTAAAACAATATTGCATACCAATCGATTATATCTTTGATATCGGGGGGCATAATGCATCAAATTATATGGATGTCTCAGGAAATGTGACTATGTAGGTGTAATGAAACGTTGTGTAATACACATATACCATCTTATGTACATATTTATATCATCATCAAATGTCACTCCTCAAAAAACACGATATCTTCTAGCATCCCAGAGATCTAGGTAAGATGTACGAATTACCAACCAATTCTCCCTGTGCTTACCCTGACGATCAATATTGTACAACTAATCTCTGGTATCAACATAATTACCTATGTTGAGATAGTTCAAACTATCATATTACCCGATCTAAACAATGCATCTCAACAATGTTAAAGCAGTGTAACGAGACATGTGTTAACAAAATGCCAGATCCCTCACGACATATAAGTGAAGCTAAAAGTGTTAAGTCCTTTGTATATAACATCCATATAACCTATAAAAACATATAAAAGACTTATTTCAGATAATAAATCGAAACTAAATAACTAAAGTTTAAATAACAAATTTTTTAAACATATTTGTAATACATACCTGATGTGGCAGCTTTGTATCCAACTCATCCCAATAAAAATCATGGACATAAGTGGTATTTAGTGTGAAATGTCTAGCCCCACACGATCTAACAAGACAAGCCATAAAATTGGTTTGTTATTACATATGTATGCCCAAACATAGATAATCAATTGGTTTGTTATTACATAGGTTAGGAGGGTCATAAAATTAATGTCCCACCATGCCAACTTGATGCAATTATGCCTTATAAGCACTGAATGAAGGCACTTATCCTAATAGACGATGACATAAAGTATCTCTATTAATAGACCCTCCACGACCTATCACGGGTGTTCCATCTATCAAAAGACTGGTCAACAAGGCCACATCCTGAAGTTTGGGTGTCATCTGACCAATACGTAGATGAAAGGTGTGCGTCTAGTACCCCCATTGATCAACTAATACTGCAATTAATGTGTGGCCAAGATGTATGAGACATAGTAAATTGGTCTCATAAAAATCAACCTTGATAACATATGATCGGATACACTTATGCAACTACATCAAAGCATGTTATCTAGGTGTTACCGGATCATCGCCCTTAAAATGAAGCAACTTAGGTATTTAAACAATAAAAATCATTAAAATTGTAATAATTTACAACTTTTAATTAAAATATTTACCTAACCTCTCCTCTCTAAATATCATCATAACGATTTTGATCTTGCATATATAAAACCGACCTATTATCAAAACCTGCATTAGCAACAAAGTGGCCCTACATGTTGTCATTTCTAAAAGTCAAACTTCCTCTAGTTCGAACCATGTCTCTCTTGAGATCCTGTATAAAAAAAGTATTAGCATTTACAAAATAATTGAACATCCATATAGTTAGATTAAAAACAATAACTGAAGTTCACATAATTTGAAACAAATATAAAAAATAATGTGTTGTCTAATTTCACAAGTTTTTTTGTTATAACCTCTTTGACCACATCTAATTATATCTAATTAACAACTTAAATTACATATAATTAACCTAATTTCTAATTCAAAACCCTAGTATTCAATAAAATCAAATTAACACTAATTAAACATAAATTACATCAAATTAATTGAGGGAAAGTGTTCAAAATACCTCTAAATATGAAATATGGGTGGTGAGGGTAACCGATGGTGATTAGAAAAATTAGGAGTCACCACAGGTAGAGAGAGAGGGATTAGTGATGTAGTATTGTTGTGGGTGTTTTTAGCGATGGAGAGAGAGAAATCTAAGCGGTGGTGAAAGGGAAGAGGTGGTAGCTATAAGGAGAGAGAAATATATAAAGAAGGAAAAAATGAGAGAAAGAGGAAGAAAGGGTCTTTGTGGTTAAAATTCGAATGAATTCACATATGACATCTTTGACTCGCATGTCACACATGCTATCTGTGAAATAAAAGTCGTAGATGCCATCTGCGACACATGAAAGTGTGCTAAATCTCTAATTATTTTTTTAACTGTGTTACTTTACTTTTTTAAAAAAAAAAATGCTAAAAAAAACCCTATTTATTATGTTTTGGATCTTACAAGGAATATTGGATGCTATATACATATGTTGATTTTTTTGGATCTTAAAAAAAAAAAAAAACCCATCTTGCAACTTTCTTCCATTATTATGTTGATTTTTGGATGTGGGAGGGTTCCATCATTTGTTGGGCCATTCCTTTCATCTATTATTAGTAAACCATTCTTCCTTCTTTTACAGCTTCTTGATTGTGTTCACTATCACCTACAATGTAGCCATTATGAATCAAAACTAGAATTGAATCCATCATTCTTCTTGTTTTATTCTTTTCATTGTCTCTGATTTATTACTTTCCACTGCAAGAACTCCTCGTGCATCTGTTGCATTTTCTCTTCCAACATTTTGCCCTATTTCTCCACTACTCTTGTTACTCTCCACCATAATTACTTGATAATTGTTGCAATCAATCAGATTGTAGTGGATCTTTTGCAGTTCTGGTACCAATGGTTAAGGTCTCGCCTTAATAAGATAGGAAGAAGATAGATTTTGAGAGAGAAGAAGATAGATTTTGAGAGGGAAGAATAGGGAAAAGAGAGATTGAAGAGATAGGGAGAGAGCTCTGCTGCAAAATGCTCTTCAAATTTTCCCTCGTTCGAAGATGCTTAAACAAGCTATATTTATACCATATTGTTCTTCCCTGGTTACTAACTAGCTGTTATTTAAGTACTAACTTTCTGTTACTCAACTAATTCTTTAACTATTAAAACCATCTAAGTAATGAATCATTAGCACATTTATTCCAGCATATGCAGAATAGCTGCTGCTTCTGGTACTGCTAACCAGGGTTCATGACATCCTACCACCCGAACAACCTCCATTCCCCGGCGAAGCCACCATGCGCAGGTAAAGGAGACAAAAGGAGTGCAACTGAACCCACATTATTAAAGCGCCTTCAGGCTGGGCACACCCCACCGGCGAACAACAAACAGAACCCATTTCACAAAATAAACGACCAAAGTATAAGGTCACCTGGCATTATTCTTAGCCAGGCACCTACAAATGGTGGTTCTAAGAAAAAAGGACTTTCCAACTCCCTCTTTTAAGATTAAGGCTTCTTTTCGGTTTGTTAATGCAGTGCACAGCACAATGCAAACAACACTAAAACTTCAGGGTATAATGGTTTTAGTGACACCTTTTTTTTTCTTTGTTTTAATCAAGGATATAATAATACAATCCAGTTACAAACATGCCAATTTCACGCATTTGTTCCCAGTGCGCTTCTGTGTAGTTTCTTCAAATGAAGTACAAGACACTACATGTTTTACATCATGCCTGAGGGACCCAAATTTAAGAAGTTGAGAATAGCTACAACGTTATCACTAAGCAGCAACCGTATTAATTTAGGTCAGAGTCATGAGATGGCCAAGAAACATACAGAAACACCAAGGATCACCATGAAAGAAGAAGGGACATTATTGGCTGGATAGAAGTCGCTTGATTACAAGCCTAAATAGAATGATCCTCGATGTTCAATAAACTCAGGCAAAAATACATGGAAAGAACAGCTTAAATGCCAATAGATTGAAAAAAAATAACCAGAAGAATAAAACCAAGCCACCTTCTCTGAGGGTGCGTGAAAACTACTGAAAAAGGGTTCTCGTCAAGTGTTCACGAGCTGTAGCCAATGCTTGACCTATAGTCTGCAACAATAGAAAGGGAATGTAGTGGTCATGTTAAGAAACTAAAGGGGGGAGAGTATGATTTCTACGAATAAATTAAGTTTTTAGAGAATTTTGGAACAAGCATTATCTCATGCAGTTTTTAAAGATAGATAATTTTATTAGCAATTTTCAGTACTTCTGATTCCATAATAACATTTAAATACTAAAATACTATGAAGAAAGTTACAGGCAGGGAGAGAATCAAACCTGCTCTGATAGAGGTGCAGTAGGATCCATGCTATTTACAGCCACCTTTCCAGCAATAACATTGGCATCTGTTTCTAGGATCATGCTGCCATGCAAGAATGAATGCACAAAATATATGTAAGAGACCTTGACTGTCATATTAACCAGATAGCATCACAAGCAAATATAAGCAGATCGCATGAAAAGACATACTTCATAGAGAGGGAAGCATGGAAGGGACTTCCACTCATTCAATTTTTGTTGCTGTAATTGGCAGCATATGGTTTAATGTGTCAATGTAGTAACATAAAGAATGCACCGCTTTTATTTTTGAATGATTCACATTGAGAAGCAGGATCAGAAACTTATTTTTCACAATAATGGGTTGATACAAGTCAAACAAAATTAAATTATCTTCACCAGTTAAATGACAATGAATGAAATTAATTTTTTTTTTTTAAAAAAAAAAACGATGTTCAACTGGGAGGACAGACTTTACCAATCAAGTTAGGATGCCAAGAACTCATCATCCAAGTATCACATATGAAAAAAGATAATAGAACTTGTTCACAACAAAAATAGTGATTCTTAAATGCCACCATTTTGACAGTCATTTAAGTTCCATTCATTTGGTTTATTTTCCATTTTACTTTTAATTTAAATTTTCTTCCTATGGTGTGCATAAGAATATGCTTCTCTTAAAAAATTGTACTACTTTGGCTTCCTGCCACTCAAAGTACACATCCATAAGGACCAACAAAAGAGGCTGAAGTGAAGCTACTGGTAAATTCTTTTTCTGTAGATAAAAGGCTACTTCCTATTTCATACTTTGCAAGGGCGATCTACCAGACAAAAATACTTTTCAAGGAAAAGATAACATGTTTGGGAAAGGAGAAAATGATGGGAAAGAAAAGGAGGGTAATGAAGATGAAAGAGAATGAAAAAAATAAATAAAAGATTATAATTTTCCTCCTTTGGATGGGTTGAAAATGAGAAAATGATCCTAAACAATACAAGATGGAGGGAAGCAAGAGATTCTAAAAATAGAAGTGCATGCCCTTATATCTTTTTAACACACTAATGTAAAGGATTAGTAGGTATTAGGTAAATTGGTAAAATTAGAGGATCCAGATTGCTGAGATTCTCTCCATTTTTCTCCCCACTTGTGAGGAGAACTTTCTCTTCCCTTTCCAAATAATCAAAAAATTTCAATCACCTCAAATTTTCATTCCCCTCACTTTCTCCTCTCCTAAACACATTTTATATGATCAAGAGGGTCCTAGGAAGGGAAATTTAGTGACCCCCACCATCCAATATTAGGGCTTGAACATGCAACACTTTTTTCAGTACAATATAAAAATCCTGGGCTTATGAGACAAAGAGGTTGGGAATTCATAATCAGTTCATGATTATTTGATTTAACCAAAAGTCTCTCAGAATGGTCTTTTAAAATTGATTGGATTTGTTTGAATAAGAATGTTTTCAGTTCCTCAATTATTTTATCATTCTGTAATAATCTTCATTTATATGAATACCTACTGTCCCGCAAAGGTTGAGAAAAGTTAACAGAACCATTTCCCTACAGTTGATGTAAGCAGGAACACCAAAACAAATAGACAGAAACTATTAACTCACCTACACCATGCAAATTACCAATAACAATACAGATACATTAAAAGACAGCATGAATACAGGACTATAACTTCCAATTGATGCATCTAGAGTTCTGTAGCATATGAAGATTTCAATTTGCAGCAAGTTTATCCATCAAGGCTACAAGTAGAAAACTGCATTTCAATTAACATTTTAGTTGAGTACATTTTCCCATATTGCATAGCAAGTCAATCCAATTCCCAAACAAAACAAAAATTGCATAATAAACATACCCATTACCAAGATCAAAGTAAACATAAAAAAGCGGTTGACAGAAAGTATTAGTTGCGTACCCTCTTTCAACAATCTCATCAAGGCATAGGAAAATGAGATCTAAGTTCTCAAGTGCCTCCCTTTTGTCAACATTGCTCCTAAATTGAGGACAGAGAAATGTAAATTGCACAAGAACAAAATCACACAATCATTAAATCAAATCAAGAAACAGAATACCTCAATAGGAGAGAGACTGAATCAAAGAAACCCTGAAGAACAGCAGCTAAGATGAGTTCATTCTCATCCTCACCCCCAGTCACATAGAAATGGAGATCCTGAACAAATTTGTAGATGACAATGTTGCTGTCAAACATTGTAATCTCCGCTGCATACAACAACACATCAGGAATGCATGTGACATTGTATCTCATAACTTCCACGCTCAATTGAACAGAATTAAAGGCTCATAATTAACTTTTCTATTTTAAGTTTCACTGGGACACTTTTCCAAAACAACATGCCAGAAGCCAAGCCTGAGAAGATTAGATGACAATGCAGACATAAAGAACCCTATCAGTCCTAATACATAATCTGGAAATTTTTTAAATGTCAAGAACCCCGATAAACAAACTTCAAAGTAAGTTGTAAGAGTATGAACTGTTACTAAGGATTATCAACTAACTAGTAAGAGCAGACTATTAAAGATAAAAAGGATGGATTGCAAAATGAGAACAAAGACAAAGCTGAAATTTAATCTCATTCAAAGCAGCCCTCACAACAAAGACGAGACCAATATTTTCCACATGCAGAAAATTCAGCCAATTAACCAACACCCTTCATCTCCAAATGATTCTTCAAAATAACTTTTGGAAAACATATATAATGATTTTATGGTGTGAGAAAAATATGGGTTTGCTCATGCAGTTGGGGCCATGTAGAGCGGCAACTACTTTCAAATTCAACTAAAGAGGATTTTGAGCTGTGGCACATTGTGCAAGATATTGTCTCTCAAGAGTAAGAACTGTCATAGTAAGCTCATATAACTAAAGACGCCCATATATTATTGAACACAGATCAGTGCCTGTATGCATATCTGTATTTGCATTTCTCACACAATACAAAAAAGTTTTTTTTTTTTTTCATGATAAACAAGCATTGTGATTTGCCCCCATAAGAAAAGGCACCCAAGAAACTATTTTTGAAGGGAGTCAAAACTACCCAATCATCGTAAATGCATGCCATTAAACAAGAATGATAATCAACAAACAATAAAGCTGCATAATTCCTCAAACTTTGCTTTTGAAATAGCTTAACAAATTTATGCAAACCTTCCGTACGAGCATTTGATTTCATAGTCTTTGCAAAAAGAGATTTTTCAAAAGCTAACTTTGCAGAATTTGTTGGCCATTCATCCGAATAGTATTTGACCGCAACTCGCTTCCCTTCTGAGTCTAGCAGAAGAATGTTTTTCACCACCGGGAAGGAATCCTATCCAAAAATAAAATAAAACCAGATTAGTCAAAACGACAGTATTTCCAGAACGCAGATTTTCCTTCACTTTCAAAGCAACCAATATGATACTTCAAAATCAAATCAAAATCCACACATAACTACCACCACACCAGATCTCAGCAAAATTCAGAACCTCAACACTCCGTTTGGTTACTAACAAATCGAAGCGATCATTTAGCGCCTCCAATTCCTAGCAACCAACCAGGGCGTAACTGAATCCAAAGTCACCCATTGGATTCAGCAAACGGAGAAAACGATTCGATTGTGTGATTAGAGGCTAACGATTTAGATCATTAGATGCGTAATTAAGATGACAATAGTAAGAGATCAAAGCAGATTGGAACAAATTCGATGCGGATGCTACATAACGACAGCAGAAATGGGATGTCAATAGCAAAAACGACAGCAGATCAATCGTCAATTTACCATTTTTGCAGATCGCGAGAAGTGGAGATCCGAGAGAGAAAGAGACTGTAAGCTAAGAAGAGAATTAACGAAAGCGCAACTGTTTATGGAGGGATCCTGTAGGGGGTGGTATAGGGTAAATTAGGCATTCAAACTCTTATAATTGGTCTATCTTCAGTTATGTTTTTTACCAAACCTTGATAATATTATACTTCAATTGTCTGTTTTATTATCAAATGATTTTTATATCAATTTTACTAATACCTAAATTTTTTATTTCATAAATTTTTTTATTTTATTTCATATTTTCATTCATATTATATCATTTTTTTATATAAAAAAATACATCATTTTACGTTAAATGAGTGCAATAAAAATCCTTAATTTAAAAATTAAAATAGTATGTTTAGAGAGGATTGACCATTATTTGTTTTTCAAATTGATGTTTTATCATTTTAAAATTTTAAAATTTAACGATCTAAGTATTTATCATCCTCTTTTTTATGTTTTTCTTTTCTAAAAATATAACAATTTATATCATAAAAAAAAATCTCTTCCTATCTTTATTTCTCCCTCCTAATCTAGCATAGTTTTAAAACCCCGGCCCGGCGGGTCAACCCGGGACCCGACGATCCGAGGCTGGAACCAGGCCGGGTTAAAGAAAAATAGAGGAAAGAAAAACCCGGTGTGACTCAGCTGACCCAATAAGATCCGGTCAAAAATCTGGTTGCAGCCCGTTGATTTTTGTTTTTTTTACTAAAACGAGATCGTTTTGATTTTTAAAAAATTGACCCGGGCGACCGGTGACCCGGTCAAAACCCGAAACTCAAGCTTTGGACTAGACCGGGTCTAAAAACTATGAATGTAGTTTCTATTGTCTTTCTTTTCAAATCTAAAATATAATCAAGTTTTCGGTAAAATAGATACATGATAGACAATTTTTTTACAAATATATAGTAAGAAAATTACTATATTTTTTTAGTATGTAATAATAGTTTTTATAATATAAAAAAAATTCTAATAATTTCTTTTACTGCAAAATTACTTTGTCAATGTCCTTTGATGGATCTTTCATCTTTCTATCTAAGTTGTTATGTTAATTTATGGCATTCCTCGAGTACAAAACTGTTTGAAGAACATTGACACCTCTATTTAGTATAACAATCTTATTGTTCTCGCGTTTTAATTCCTACGAGTTGAAAAAGAAGTGATAATTAAAGTCACTAAAAAAGATGAGAAAATAAAAAACTTTGGGTTACCCAAAAAAATATATCTTGATTTAAATGAGTTTTTTTTTTAAGATGATAGTTTGATGAAGAGATAGTTTTAGTCTTTAGCTATGTTAAAAAAAAATTCAGAATCTAATTTTATTTTTATTCATTTTGATTTTGAGTTTTTAAATTGATTAGAATGTATTTTATAATTGAATATATAGTTATTGAGCTTTCTACAGTGTTTTTTAAATGTTTTTAAGTAAAAATATATTAAAAATTAAGTTTTTATAATTTTTAAATCACTAAAAATAAATAAATTTTAATTTAATAAATGACTCGTGATTTGTCTAAGATAATGCCATGTTGCTATTTTATTTTAAAAATAACCTTAAATGGATCACTCTAGGGATTTTTTCTTGAAGTCTTTTTTCTCAAGACTAAGTGTATGAGTTTGTCCTTCTAGACTAAGGCATGTGGGCTTGTTTTTCTATGCCTGGACACGTTTGGTTTTTTTTAAATGGCTATTTTGTAATTTTTTTAATTTTTTAATAAAATTATTAAAATAATATTTAAAAAATTATATGATCATGTCATAGTTTTCAAATAAAATTAAAGATCTTCATGGTAGTATTAAAAATTATTTTATAAATAATTATATATGGTCTCAAATATGGAATATTTTTTTAAAATTATTTATTAATATTATTCAATGAGAATAAAATATTTATTTTGTTACTTTGCTATTATTATTCTTATATAAATTTCTCAAATTATTTATTCTTTTATTTGTTTATAAAGCCCCTTAAAAATTTTCAAGTCATTATTTTTTTATTGAAATTTATTTTTTAGATCATGATATGTTTTCATTTAAAAAACAATGTTTTTAACAAAAAAAAATTGTCAAAACAAAAATAAATATATGAATAAGGAAAAATTTTTTTTATTAAAGAGATACATTTTTGGAAGTTTTTATGAATATTTATTTTAATTATTTTTAGTTTTTGTTGAAAAAAAATACATGATTAAGACAACGGAATTTTGAATAATTTTTTTTTCACAATTTAAATTATTGATTTTTTTTTATAAATATGTATTTTAACTATTATAAAATTAAATAAAAATAAATTTAGAAAAGCACCTCGACACATTACTAGTACTCTCGACACTGACTTTTCATTTGTTTCCATACAGAACTTAGGCTCAATGAGTTTGCTACGTGGGTGAATAGTAATTTTTGGGATGGGTTTTGCAAATGAGGTTCAAGGTGAAGTTCTCAATTGGTCTCTTGGATATATTAATAGTTTTGTTTTTATTAACATGTGTATCTAGACTAACTTGTGTGTATCTCAACTAATTCCATGAGTCTTGAAGTTAACGACCATATAAGTCTCTAGTGATCCTGAGGTTTGTAATACTCGAACTGGTGACATCTAGGGAGCAAACCTAAAGTCTAACTAGTTGAGCTGCACCCCTCAAGATTAGATTGATTCCTTCTCTGTTTGTATCGCTGGTGGTGCAGCAAGCAAGTGTCATTGCAAAACTGCAATTCCACCCCTTGAAATGATAAAAATACCATTGTAGAGTAAATCTTCATGCAACATTCTTGTACGTTTTCTTCTTTTATACATATGTACATATTTCTTCACCAGAGTTGGAGTAACCATCATGCATTGATTTGAATCGAGTTGTTCTTGAGGGATCATTGCTTGTGATCTTGTAGTCCTTTCTCTTTTATATGTATGTTGGGTTATCACTATACTTGAGAGTCAAAGTTAGGATAATAACTCTGCATATCTAAGCTGGTTGGAATATCAAACCCAGATAATATGGGTTTGGCTTGCTTTCATGTCTAATGTTATTTGGGTTCAGTTTAATGTTGAGCTCAACTACAAGTGAGTCTAGCGAGCTACTAGACCCAACACTTTTGGGATTAGCTACATGTTGAGCTCAAATATATATGAGTTTGACGAACTTCTAGACTTAACATCTTTGAGTTCAACTACATGTTGAGTCCAAGTACATGAGGATCTGATGAATTTCTAGACCTAACACCCTTGATTCAGCTACGTGCCGAACCCAAGTACATGTGGATATGGAGAGCTGTCAAACTCATCATCCTTAGATTCAGTTACATGTTGAATCCAAGTATAAATGAGTTTAGCAAGCTGTCAAACTCATCACCTTGGACTTGATATCATTTCAAGTTCAAGTATGAAATTGACGATCATTATAGGTCTCATGTTGAGTCACGAGGCTTTGTTTGATTATTTTTATGACTCTTAAAATAAAATGTTAAAAGTCAATAATAATCATTTCCTTACACACCTAGGTGTATAAAAATATCTTAAGGGTCTATTATTTTCCATCAATATTAATATTGTGTAAAAGATATATATCCCTCATTAATATTGTAGAAGGAATATATATATATATATAATGTTGTGTAAAGAATATTTATTCTGTATTAATGCTAACACTGCAACCCTTCTATTCAAGCAACATTGCAAGATTCAGGGGCTATATATACCCCCTAAACCACCTAGATAAAGGATTCATGTTTTTCTATTCTCTAAGTATCCACATTCTTATTCTTAGAGAATTTATCATACACAAATAGAAACAAACATTTTTGTTCTTATAATTTAAAACTCATTCTCTCATTTATAGCAATCCCTTATTAAAAGTCATTAACTTTATCGTTGGAGGGCCTTAAACTTCACCAAAAAGGACTGTTTTACAGGTGTTAGATCTTCTACCACCAACCAACAACTTTGTGAACTCTGGAGGAGGGAATATTGATGTGAACATGTGATTATCAATGTCCAAACACTCAAAAACCCCATTCATGATCATATTGGATTTTGAAACATTATTAATTAGCGTCGTATATAGGAACCTGATAAAAAACCATCAATTGTTCTCCCTGAACTGGTTTTTGACATCTTTAAATACCATTAATGACAAATAATCAAGACACTCCTGAAATAGAACATATGATAGATCTTCATGCCATAACAGACACTTTTGCCAAACCAAACCTTTAGCAGCTCATCAACCAAGTGCAACTTCTTACATAGGCTATGTTAGCAGCATAAGGGCCAAATTAGACTTTTCCACCTTTAACAACACCCTCATTTACACCTTTACAGCTATAGGCTATGCCCAGTAGTACCCGTAGACAATTGCATTATTTAGAGAAGTTTGGGCATGATGAAATGTTGGAGGTTTTCAGCCTCAATGGTCACCAAGCCTAACTATAGAGCATTTTCTTTGTCACGAGGCTCATGCACGACACCCAACTAGACATCACGGGATGGAGGCTAGCCATTGGTCATGTCGTTTCATGCGAGAAACGTCAAACTCCTAGAACTCTATAGACATAGGAGTGGAAAGCAGTCTCTAAGGTGGTATATGATGAAGATGTCTACACCCTCGTCAAAATCAAGATTCTCCCCTGTCAAGATGAGTGTTGCATACTCGTATATCATGGGATTACATTTCTATCAAGATAACCTTGGATAATTATGATTGCCTTGCTAACACATACAAAACATTCGGAGCAACCTAGAATTGATCATATAAAATAGCTATCCTTTGTTCCTCCACTCTCATTCTTTTCTTCTTTCCTTTGGTTCCCAAAGAATACCAAGACTCCCTAGGACTTTATCTCGCATTTGGAGCTTTGGCTGGGTTATTTGAATCCACCTGCACATATCTATTGGTTAAGCTCTAAGTTTGCCCTAACCGGCTTGTGTGACTGTTTTTCTTGGTTATATGTCATATGGTTTCTGTAACCCCCACCAAGTTTAGTTAGGAGACAAAAGCAGGTAAGGCTCTAAGTCTACCAAGTTTAGTTTCTGCTCTCTGGAGTCATTATCTTCTTATTAATCAATATATTTGGTTTCTATATAAGAATATCATAGAAGGTTGATTCTACAATCATCATATAGCTGTAAGCTTTCGATATGGCAGAAAAGCCCAATGCAGACCTTGGTTCCTCGTATATATTTTCTTCTTTTGTCTTAATTATGATGCTTTACTTGGTGACAAGTTCTTTGCGTTCATGGTTTTACCAGGATGATTATCTACAACAGGGTGTGGCAAGGTACAGCAGCACAAGACGGGGACTTACTTACATTCTCCGAAATCAAGGAAGGTGAAAATTGTATACTGGTTTGAGTATAAATTATATGAAGGTAACTCCATGAAACTCCCTTGCCACTCCTTTTATCTTCTGCCCTTAATTTGACACCAAATGAGTCATCCTGCATTAATTTTAGTGATATCTCAACAGCTTGCTAGAATATGCAGAACTTTGTTTATGGTGATATATAGAGTATGTAACACTTCTGAAAAAGAAATACAGAAAAACTGAGTTACGTTGTACTGTATTCCATATTCTTCCAATGAACAATAATGCTGCAGGCTGTTCCTTCTCTATCTATTGGATTTACAGCATGCGACGTAATGAAGTCTTGGCTACATATCCAAACCCAATAGAGGCCTCTATTATGAGCATTTACTGCTTGAAGTGATGAACTTTTCTTCTCTAGTTGATATAGCAAGAGGTGGATGGCCAACCCCTGCTATCCCAATTGCTGTTTTGACCATTGTCCCATAGTAGCGTTGGTGAACTGAAGATTTTACAACAAATTATCGCACTGGGCTATCAGATAACAAGTATTTTGCCCATTGCTGCTTGCAAGTTGCTGTATAGCATATGATTAAGGATTTGTAACCCTCTATCCTTCTGATTGATTGTGATTATTTCCGGAATCCAACTGTATTTGGTTGCAAGATTTGCTTTCATATGGCTACGTGTTTCCCAGACAAGTAAATCATCACATTAAACTACAGAGTGTAGCCTATATGATCTGAATTGTTTGCTACTTGAAGTCTCTGTATTTAGATAGACAACACACATATTGCATATCTTTCTTTGTCCTTGAAAAAATTGGCAAAACGTAAAATTCACATAAAGATTACTTGAAGTAATATGAAAACGAAAACTATGTACAGAAATAAGGTGATCATTATCTCGAACATAAGCAGAAATGAGTCAATCAAACTGCATGTCTCTGGACTTCAAGGGCTATAGAAGGAAGGTCCACATTTGCATTTCCAACCTTCAGGCTCATAATTTGCATAGTTTACACTTAAATGGTGGGAGCCGGTTTTGCTGATGGCTGGCACTTGAATTGCTTCACAAGGAGTGCAGCCATGGCACTTGTGCTCACAACTTGGTGGGGTGGACCCAATTTTGGTAATGCCTTTAGCATAACCTGCTGCTGCCTCGATTATCATCCCACCCGACACCCCATCTTTGGTTTTAATGCCCTTCAAGATTCAAATCGAACTATCCTTTTATCATCTTGTTCAATTTGGTCATAATAACTTCTTTAAACACAAAAGAAAACGAGAGAGGGATCGATCATACGTACTTTTTCCGAACCTGATTGGGGGTCAAAGTCCGAGTCCAGTGGAACTTGTAAAGATTGAAGGCTGTGTCCTGTGACTGACCATAGCATTTAATTAAAGTTAGTACTTACAACATCAACTATTCAAGCCATAGCATTTGCATAGAGAGAGAGAGCAAGAGAAAGAGACTTAAACGGGATGGGAGAGAGAAGTTCTGAGAAAATGGTGATACAAGTTCAAAATAAATTTAAAAAAGCTGTCAAGAGTCAAGAATCACGAGAAACAACAATCTTTTAACTCCTTATGGAAAAGAGAAATTGTGGGTTTAAATCGAGTGGGTATGTTGTATTCCTAGTTTAGCCCCCTGTAAGTCAAAAAAGAACACTTGAAAAGATGAACCACCACCCAGATGAGTCGCATGAAGCGAAAGGAGACAAAATCAGAGGACACAGTCACAATTGTAAGAAACAGAACTCTTTTAGTTTCAAAGGGATCATCGGTCAGGCAACATATACCTGCTTGGTTGACAGCAACACCGTTATTAGGTGCAAAAGGCCTGCTTGCTGCAGAAACCAAACTCACTATCTGCAGTGCTAGCAGTAAACAGCAAATAGAACTTGCCTCCATAGAAGCTGTGATGATGATGGCGACTTGATTGGAGCGAGTGTGTGAAGAGAGTGACTTTCTGGATCAGCCACACAGTAGTACTCTGGGAGAAATCAAGTGTATGGTGGGGATTATTTAAAGGAACAAACTCACTACTCGCATTTCCCAAAAGCCAAGCCTCCAGAATTTCTTGGGTTTCTCCTGGTGGAGTCTCTTATCTTGCATTGGTACTTGGTTAGTTTGGTACAGCTTGGAGATATTGCTTCACAAGCAAGTGATTCTGGTTTTTGTCAAATAGTGAAAGTCTACACCTGTGAGTTTCCACTTCACTTGACAACTCACTTCGAAAACCTTATCATTAATCTGTTTTCTGTCTCTCCTCCTCCTCCCCCCTTGATTTCCTTGCCTTTCAATACAAGGCAACTTAGACACCGGAAATTTTTTTTTTTTAGTGGTTTTTATGACAATCAAAATATTTTAAATTAAATTTAATATAATCAATAAATAATAAAATTTTTTAAATTATTTATAATAAACTAAGTTAAATTTTTTTAACTCTAAATTAATTATCTTTTTTAATTTCTAAAATATTTTTCATTAATTATCTTTTTTAATTGTAGATAAACACAATAAAATTTTAAAAAATAATAATTAAAAAAATCTTTCTATGGAACAAACATCTTATACTTCTTTCTCTCTCAAATCTGTTTAAAATGGAGCAGTTCTTTTTTGTGAGGAGGTCCTTTTGCGCAAGATAACAGCACCCTTTCCTGAGGCATCTGGAAAATCTGCGAGGCACCCAATAAATCTCTGATGTACAAAAGAGGATCTGAGCTAAGCCTAGACTGCAGAGCCCTTTTAGTTGTAATCCCATAAAAGAAAGATAAGGAAAATAAATGTCCACCATAACGCAGGAAAGAAAAAGGGCACCACAGTCTGCAGGAAACCATTAATGAGTTAAATAATGGCGTACTAGGGTCAACCTTTCACAGGTTGGTGGAGGGGGGACACTCAATCTTGGCCATCCATCTGGAGATCCAGCCATGGTCGCCATTAAGAGCTTTTGCTGTCCCTTTCGCCTCGCGGCTGCTTCCTCCAGATAGGAGCATTCAATGAATAGTAGATTCCATGGCACCCATTCCACAGCTTTCCTTGTCCACCTGCTCTCTCAACTCCTCAGCTGTTGAGTCTGTAGGACGAGGTGGAGGTAGGCGACGGTGTAGCCACTGATTTGGCAAGTGTCTTTTAGAGAGAAGAGGTTCCTATTTGAGGAGCTTTCGTGGACTGAAAAATGTGAAGTCCAGCTGCCATGAAGCGATGAAAAATGGGAAAATTGAAAGCCGTGTTGATTAGAGTGATTTGATAACTCAATGAAGCATTGCCAGACTCCTTTCTTCCCACCTGCATATTGAAAAGAAAGACTCGTGAGAGATATCCTCATAGGCATTTCTGCCTCTCTCCCCCTCGAACAACTCTCTGTTTTCATACCGAAATTCAACTTATATCATGTCAAAATTTGAGTTTTTCAACTAGAAAAGTAAGCAGCATCATTATATTATTTTTCCTCGGACATATTGCGTTAATTATGGAATTCAACCAAAAACAAGACAACTTTGAGGAACCGAAGACTACAAATTCAATGAAAGCAAGCATCATCTCTGTACGAATGAGACTAACATATACACTTTCGTTGTTGGAAACATGAGAGTTGTCATACAAGGGACTGATTGTTGTCAATGAAGCTATTAAAAAAGAAGCTAGAAAATATAGGACCTATTTTTTTCAGCATTGCCCATTCAAAAATATATATAGTTAATATTCAAATAAATTGCATCTGTTTTTCCATCGAAAAGCAATTATTGATTGTGACGAAGTTTTAATTTCAAACGTGCTTGTAAAATAAGGTTTTTTTTTTGGTTATATTATGGATTGATCAATTGACCATTGAAATAACTTTTTTTTTCAATGTAGATGAAATTATTTTGATTAATACCTTTTAATATTGCAAAAAATCCTTATTTAAGGGATTTAAGGATTTTCTGATGGTAAAGACAATAATCTTATAGAGATAAAGAATAATAAATATGCTAAAGAGCATTAAATTCTAAAAATATAATTGTTCTTGTATTGAATTTATGTCTTTTAAATGTAAAAACTTCAATCTCTTACTTGGATGACTCAAGAAGTATTTATAATCCTTAAATCTTGTTTTTCCTTGAGTTGAGGGGCTGGAGATAATTTTACCATAATAATATTTATGAAAAGCAAACATTTCTTACACATATATTAATAAGAGATAATATCCCTTACACATGTATAAATGAGAGAAAAAACAGATTGACTTAAGATACTCATTGGTTTAAGAACATTAGCTCATGTTATTAGACTAAAAAAAAAGACATGAACCTAAGGGACCAGGCACACTCTGTGGGTTTAGACCCAAGAACATTATCTAGGCCCAAAGAGATACTAGATGTTCGCCTAACACTTGGGCTGAGGCTATGCACCTAAGCCCACAACAAGGTGTTGTAACGTGCCCAACACCTCTTCATGAGCTCGAAAAGGTGTTGAGCAATCGCCAATCACCTAGACTTGGGTGCTCTACCCGAGTTCATTATAGGTTTTTGCTAAAAAAGATAAATCTTAATCCATCATATAATTGTTTTAAAATAATATCAAAATTTTAATAATACTAGTTAAAAAGTTATCTTATAAATAAAATATAATAAACATCTAGATAAAGGTTTTTACCGGTACTATTTTTATTTACGAAACTCTATTGATTCGATAAATAAAATAAATTTATTGAAATTCTATCAAATAGATATTATTATTCCAATGATATATTTACAACATATTATTAACAATAAAACTGAAAAAAAAAAAGAAACCTTTGAATACCTAAATATTTAGACATTAACAATTCGACATTTCTATTACAAGTTTTTTTTTTCTTTTTTTTTTCTCAAAATATTAGACGCGACAAGTTTTTTAGGGCCGCTTATTGTTCACATGATGATGTGGACACCTCAGATGCTATCTTCATGCGGATCAGATCACCACATTGAAGCACATAATCGAACACATGCATATATATAAACTTAATGAAAAAGTTGATGATATGGGCTTCTTGGGTAGGTTAATGCAAAGCTGGCTTCTTCAAAATCTTTCACCATCATTTCGACTTGAAAACTTATTACCAAAAAAAAAAAACAAAAAAAAAATCATATGGGTCATTTTATCATCGGATTATAACCATATTTATTTAAATAATTTCTTTTTACTTTTTTTATTTTTCATTTTTTTATTCATTAGTGTTGATACGATTAGGTTTGGAGCATACTTGTTTAGGTCAATCAAATCATTAAAAATATGTCTAAATCAATAAATTTTTAACAGGTCACTGTTTGATCCAATTCAACTAAAAATTTAACATGAATCGGGTTTCGCTCTATACTGCTGGATGAAAAAAAAAATTAAACTCAACATAATCGAATCTAATTTGTAGAAAACCTTTTAGCATTGTCATTAATGACACCTGGTATAACAAGTCGAACTTAAGCATTCATAACCCAACTCTTTATTTAAATTGAGTTTCAAATTCAATCGTATAAAAATTGCATCTATATGCCCTCGTCAACTTGGCAAGTTTAGAGAAACACAAAATCAAAGGAACAAAAAACAACACAACCCATGTTAACCTATGAACAAGATCATGAATCTCATTGGGTTCCATTAATTTTATTTTATTTTACTACATGATTAAAGCAACATTTCAAAATCAATACAAAATTAGAGGATAAATTAAAAAATAAATAAATAAAAACCCTATATTAAAGGATGAAATTGAAAAAAGTAATAAGAACAGAAAAAAAGAAGTAAAGAGCAGAAAAACCAAAGAAATCAATTGGTGCGAGCCCACGTGGCCTGTTGATGCAGTCTTGAGTGGCCCAGTCATGTAGGCCTCAGCCATGTCCACTCATTTGGACCATAATGTTTTTGTTTTTAAAAGGAGTGAATGACAGGTAGAAGAATAAAAATCAAAAGTTCATTGACTCGATTGTATTTCAATAACAATAATAACAAAGTAATAATAATAATAATAATAATAATAATAATAATAATAAGAGGGTGGATGACATGTTGATCGCTGTTTATTTTTTTTAACAAAAAATAACATGGACAATGTGTTGTTTGTTAAGAAAAACGATGTTTCGTTTACTTGCTTAGTGTCTGACACCTTTAATAGCAAAAATCTGGGCATGAACTCTCCAATGGATTTTATGAACCAAATAACTCATTTCCAACAAATCTTTTTACTTAAAACACATAGAAAAATAAAATACACAACTTAATAAATCTACTTGTTCTCTTAAAGAAAGTTGCTAAAAATCAATAAAAAATAAAGTATCAACCTAAGACCCCAAATCCTCTCAAGTATTGATCTACTGTTTCAACTAATTTGAATGTCAATAACCAATATCATCCAACTCCCCTAGTCAAGTGGAACATTTGGGTACTAAACTTGATCATTTTTGTGGCTGGAATCACAATTATCAACCACTTTCTTTCTTTATCGTTGTTTTCTAGCAAGCCTCTCTCTTACCCATGAATCCAAAAATAAATAAAATAAACTTATGGATAAAAAATAAACATTGGAAAAGATCTTGGATCAGACTTATTATTCCCTGAAAGATGAAATAAACAAATGAGCTTAAAAGGAGTAAAATAAAAACAAGCAAACCAGAGTAAATCTCCTATACATGGGTTAATCTTCCAAACTCGTAACCCGTGAAATCCTAGACCCAGACTCAATTAAGAAGCTCAATTCTCAATTAATTTAATATTGAAGGATGAAAATAGAAAAAAATATGAATTTAAAAAATCTGTCAAGGTAAAAAAAAAATAGCAATTAAAAGAATGAGAATCAAATATGATATGAAAAAAAAACTAAAGGAAGATGAAATGCAAATATATATATGAAAGAGCATGGATTTTCTATAATTTGAAAATAAAAGACTATGTCTATACATATTGTTGAATAGATCAATGCTCATACACAAAGAAAAACATGTTACAATGGTAATGATAATGATGAAATAGCCAAGAATAGAAAAGGAAACAATATGCAAAATTTAAAGGATTCGGGCAAATATATTCAAACATAAATATCAATCCAATAAACATTGCTCAATCCCAAAACGTTATCACAAACACATCAAAAAAAAAAAGCAAGATGCAAGATTAAAGGACTTAGCCAACATCATTCAAGCTCAAATATGAATTCAATGAAAATTACACAATCACATCACAAAATACATCAAAATTATCAATAGAGCAAGATAATTATTCAAGAGATATTTAGAGTTCAAAATAGACCTACAAGGTTGGCCAAGGAAGACAAAATAAAAGTTGGAACAACGACCAAAAACTGTTAGACTAGGAGATATAGTGTTGACACATGACAACCAAGCTCTAAGAGTGGGTTGTCATGTTCATAGTATCACACGACATCGATGTTTGATCAATGTGTGGAGGGGCCCACATGGTGTGCAATTCTATGCTGCTCTTTCCTATGGTGGTGATATAGGTCACCACTAGTCGGTAAAGGAAATTCGAGGCGTTGAAAGTCTGATGGTCTTTCTATATCTACTCATTTGTTTTGTAACTTTTAAATATTCTCACATCAAGGTTATTGGGTTACATGACTTATATGTTTGTGTAATGCTCATTAAAGAGAGAAGAATGATAATGGTATTGCCTTGTTTAGAGGTTAGAGGAGAGATAAATAGAAGATAAAAGTTTTGAGGGCTATTTTATCTTTCTTTTTTATTGATGATGATGCAAGGATTATTGGATGCAATTGATTAAAGGATTTTATACAGGGCTTTGAGATAAAAAGAATGGTGGTAGTCTTGTCAGAAATAGAGTCAAAGGTAAGAGAAATCAAGGAGGGAAGTTTTAACTTTAGAGAGAAAGACAAGGTTAGGGTTTTTATGGGAGAAAGGTATGAGAAGATGAATAATGTTCTTCTAGGATTTATTTCTCCATATTTCAGCCTATATTCTCACAAGAAAAATTATGGTGATAAGGGTTTTGGTGGAAAAGATGATGAATATCATAGTTATAAAATCCGACCCAAGGGTTGACCCTGCCAAGAGGCTGGGTCCCGGTTATCATGGGTCAACCTGGAAAAATTAAAAAAATATATTTGAAGTTTTAATATTTCATATAAAAAAACTAAGAAATAATCCATGTGAATATAAGTTATAAATGTTGTAAATAATGAAGTTTAAAAGAATATTTTTTAAAAAAATTTATCTTACATTGAAAAGATACTATGTTATCCTTTTAAGTTGAAGTATTTAAACTAAATTGTTTTTATCACACATTGAAAAAACATAATATTTTTCTTGTGAACATAAAGTGTATATATTAAAAAACTTCAAATCCCACATTGAAAAAATAACTTCTTTATTGTGAACATAGAGTATATATATTAAAGGGATTAAAATCCCATATTGAAAAGATATTATGTTATCATTTTAAATTAAAGTATTTAAACCAAAAAATTTTTTATCCCACATTGAAAAAACTTAACTTTTTTTCTTGTGAACATAGAGTATATATACAAAAGGGCTTTAAATCCCACATTGAAAAAATAACTTTTTTCTTGGGAACATAGAGTATATATACTAAAGGGTTTCAAATCCCACATTAAAAAAATAAAATATTTTTTTAGTATTTATATAGTGAACTTTAAAAAGTGTTAATAACCAATTAAAAAAATATAAAAAAAAGGGATATAGGAGAAAAACCATATTTGAAAAAAAAAACATCGGGTCTCGCTTAGGTTCGCTCGGGTCATGGGTCGACTCACCGGGTTTTGCCAGGTTTTTGCTCTGGCTGGTGTTGTCTTACCCGAACCGGTCCAACCACCAAGTCCCGGGTCGACCTACCGGGCCGGTCCGAATTTAATGACAGTGATGGATAATATTTTTTTTATATAATTTTGGTACAAGAGATGATGAATAATTTTTTTTTGGTAGCCCTTTTTTTTTCTCTACAATTCCCTCGTCTATTTATGGACCATAAATGTTGTTCTCTTCTACTTAGCTACTTGGTCCCAACTAACTCAATTTTACTTTGACCCATCTTTTTCTTGTTTTATACTTTAGCTCCTTGTCTATTTTGCTTTTGCTTTTTATTTTTTTAGTTTTTTTATAAAACAACGCTAATATCAATTCGATAAAAAAAGTAATCAATAATTATAAAATGGATGTATAAATGGATAAAATACATCGAAAGCTTATTTTGTAATTTTATTTTCAAAAAGATATTGAAATTGCAAAATGGATGCAAATACATCCAAAAAAATATTTTTTATTTTTTGATTTTTTGGAGAAGACATTAACAGGAGAAAAGTAGTTGAAAATCACAAAATTGACGTGCAAATAACCAAAATGCATCAAAAACACATTTGTTTTTAATTGTTTTACCTTTTTTTGGATCACTAGAAAAAAAAAAAAGATTTGATGGTCAAGTTTTGAGTTGTAATAAGAAGTACATGTATTTTTGTATGACTAGGTGAAGAACAAAGGATCAACAAATTGCATGTGGTCACATTTCACAAAGTATGAACTTGGTTGGTGATAAAGTTTCTATTTACCACAACCATTTCATGCAATTTTCTTTGAACACTTGCTATTTGAGTGTGTCTTAACCATTTCAAGCTACATATGCTATAAATATTGTCACATTAGCAAGTAATTTAATTAAGACAATTGAAGACTTCTTAGAAATTCTTTAATTTTGGATTTTTATTTAATAAAATATTTATAAGAATGTCACAAACACTTTTCAATATATTATAAAAAATCTCAAATAAATTAGTAGTTATATTATTATAGCGAAAACCATCAAAATCACATGAGAGTTCTCATTTCTTTTAAGTTTAACTTTTAGCTATTCTTTAATTGCATTAACAATCTCAATCAAATCTTCATATAAATTGTCAAACTTATATTTTGAAGTTCTTGATACATCATATGCAACAAGAAATAATATTCTTATTTCATATCATTCAATTTTATATTTATATTAATTTCCTTTTAATTTTCATTGAATAAACAATATAGCTTGAAAAGCTATATTTTTTTTTTTGTTAAAAAAATCAATAAGAAATTGATGAATTATACTTGATTTTTTTCAGTGAGATTTAAATTATTATTTTTCTTATAAAAAAAATTTATTTTCATATAATTAAATAACTTGCATCATAAAATCAGATATCTTAATTTGAATTTATCTATCAATTTTTCGATTTAGTTTTATTTAGCATTAATAATTTTTTTAACAATATAATTTTAAATTTATTTTATTAAATACATACATCAAAATTTTAATTTGCAGTTATATTTGTTTATAATATTGAAAAAAATATTAACAATACTTGCAGATTCTTTTTTATATTAAAAATCAAAATTTTGATCCAAGTTGCAGTAAGCGCGAGGAAAGTGACACGTGAATGTACTATATTTGGAAGTAAAAAAAAGACTTTTCTATTCAGTTCTGCATTCAACAACGCTGATCATAACAGAGTGCTTGCTAGGGAATGGATAGTTTGAGTGAGCCGTGTTCACAGAGGAGAAACCAAGTTCACGAACTGGGTGAAGAACTTCGCCGCATGCAAGCGTGGATGTTGTCCTGCTCATCTACAACTTAAAGCCTTGAGAAAAACTATTAGGGGAGTCTGAGCCCGAAATCTCTGCGATCTAGATACTGTCTCAGATATTGGCCCATATCTTGGGTTTTAGATGTTCAAAAATTGCAAGACCAGTTTTGTTGGAAAAAAACTTTGATTTTCTATAATTGTTCTAGAAATAGAGAAGTCTCAATTCACATGTTTTCTGTTCTAAAATTGACCCATAATATAAGGAAAGAGAACAAAATCAGAATATGTGACTGAGTAGAAAAATGATTTCCTTTCCTTTAAACGATAAACCCAGCAATAAAAACCTCTTTAGGAGGCAACCAAGATGTTTTTTTATACCCTAAACACACCACAGGAGAGAGCAGGCAACATTTAAGAACAAAAACAATGAAAAGAAAAAAGCCAAGAACAGCAGCCCCTTCAATATGTCTTACTCTCAATCTTTTCATACTCTTGAGTGTTGTTCATACTCGACGTTCATATATAAAGTTTGTTTATTTATTTTTTTTTATTTAGTTATGAAGTAGTTTTTTAATTTGGAATTTTTTTATGTAGCCTAACCATGATTATGTAAATATTTTTTTGATTGAATTGATTCAGTATTTGTTGAGTATTTCATTCTAAACTTAATGTTTGTGTATGCTTGATCATCATTTACATAATTTGAGATTCAGTTTAAAATGGAAAAGTGATAATTATTTCAGTTATTGTTTTAAATACTATGAGGAATCAATATGATAAAAATATCTATGGAATCTGTGTAATTCTTAAAGGGTTTTATCATTTCTAATAAATTTTGACAAGTTTAGAATTTTCACAGAAATATAGAAAATTTACTTATTAAAATAATCCGTTGATGCTGAAGAAAGATTAATAATTAAATTAATATAACTTGATTGTGCATCCTTTAAGCTAATTAGATCTCTCAGCATTTGCAGGTCGTTAAGAACCCAGAAGCCAAGAAAAACCTGAACAACAACCTACACAGGTTTCCTAGCATAAAAAAGGAAAAAAAGCTAAACAAAAGAGGAGATGACATACCTCACAGTGCCCCCCAACAACCCTAATGGCAGTACATACAACCTCCTCCCTCGCCAAGCCACACACACTGATAAGGAAAGAA
>Ga0325402_1000382_pt1 | contig 29760 bp, 7 predicted proteins | sample PopdelMetagenome_22_FD_207212 | JGI IMG/M metagenome (GOLD analysis project Ga0325402, IMG submission 207212) | Populus deltoides microbial communities from Bellville, Georgia, United States - Xylem-PdKOR-R3 | ecosystem: Host-associated > Plants > Phyllosphere > Stem > Wood/Secondary xylem... | reverse complement strand
TCTTATTTTCAAAATTTAAAATTAATTCTATAAAAAAATTAATATGCAGTAGCAAGCATGTTTTAAGGACTTCCAATTTTTTAGAAAGCTTTAATTGTTAAAAAATAATACATTCTGAAACTTTCCGATCATATAAAAGTTTGATTATATATATTCAGCTGAAAAAAAAAATAGAAAACAAACAAACAAACAAAACATTGCAAGTCATATTCGATTCATGAGCTGACATGTTTTCAATTATTAACAGGCACAGAGGCAGTCACTTAAATTTGTCACCCATTTTCATTTCCTTTTTTTTTTTCATTTTTTTTTTAGTTTTTATTTGCATGTGTAAAGTAGTGTTTGGATACTTAATTGGAATAGAAAAAACAGAAACATTAAAAATAAAAATATATTTGATTAAAAAGAAAGAGACATAAAAATAAATCTGTTTTTGAGATAATTTTAAAAATTTTAAAGTGAATTTCTATACTTTCAAAACAGGAGGTACAAAGAAAATATATATTCAAAGATAATATTTTTTATCTTTTATCTCTAAAATATCATTGTAAAAAACTTTTAATTACTAAATTATCCAACCAAGACATGTAATGATAAGAATAGTTATTATCATAATTTTAAAACTTAATTCGGGGCCTGATTTAGGGCGAAGCCTGAGTCAGTGGTTGAGGCATGAGCCATGGGTTGAGTTGACCCATGTCAGCGTAAAAATAAGAATGGTTATTATCAAAGTTTTAAAATCCGATTTGGAGGTCGAATTGAGATAAGGCCCGAGTCACTAGCGAGGTTAACCATTAATCCAAATCAATTTAAGGATAAAAATGGTTATTATAATAGTTTTGAAATCCGAATCAATGGTTGATCCGGGATAAGGCCCGAGTCACGTGTCAAGATGGTAAACTCCTGTCAACATAAAACAAAAATGGTTATTATCATAATTTTAAAACTTGATTTGAGGGTCAACTCGAGGCAAGACCCAACTTACGGATTAGAAAAGTCAACATGAGTTGACTCGAGTCAATATAAGGATAAAAATTATTATTATCATAATTTTAAAATCTTACTCGGGGGTCGACCGAGACAAGATTCAGAAAGGTCAACTCGACTTACCAAAGATTTTTTTTAAAATTATAGAAGTAGCCTTGTTTTGACCAATTTTTTTAAAAATAGTCAGTAGGTTTTTAACCCGTGTTTTTTCCAGGTTGATCTGGGTTTGTGACCAGGTCAGGTCAGGTCAATCCTTCCTTTATATTTTTAAACTCGAACCATTCCAGGTCTTAGGTCAAACAATCAAGTCAATTCTGGTTTTATAATTAAGGTTATTATAATATTATTAATTTCTACACTCAATATAAACTAAAGTAAGAAAAAAATAATATTCAATTATTTTTTAAAATATATAAGTTTAACAAAAATACATATTAATAGTAAAATAGATTTTTTTATTTTATCTATCATAACCAAATATGATATAGAGATAATCATTTTATCTTGTATTTCACTATCAAATACAATTTTATTTCCGTCTATTTTTTTTTATCTTATCTTTTCTATTTCATTTATTTTTATTTCTTCCATCTTGGAATACTAACTACAAGCTATCTCAAAAATGCAACGGAAGGGGTGGCTTATAAAACCATTATCATCTAATGGCCATTGGATTTGATTCCAGTTGATTTCCTTCCACTATCTTATCCATCCAAATAATCATAAAAATTGTCTCAACTCTCACAGCATCGCTGGAGTTTCCTGAAGTAACGTTTGTTGAACAAGATATAGTTCGATTTACTTATTTTTCTTCACAGAAAAAGGTTCATTTTCATCATGATATATATTCCATATCCACTTATTTGGTTGTGACAAAGGATCCACATCTATCTTAATTGCTAATATATATATATATATATATATATATATATATATATATATATACATACACACACACTGACTCAGAAACAACTTCAATCTAAAGGTTAATTATAGGTCCATGATGTAAAATATAATCAAATGATTATCCCATAACATTTTATTTTTGTTTGCAATAATTAAGAAAAATATGTTAAAAGAGCGAAAATATATTTGACTGGGAACATGGATAAAAATATAAAAAAAATTCATTTATATGATAATTAGAGTATTTCTCTCTCTCTCTCTCTCTCTCTAATATCCTTAACACTATCTAAGAATCAATTCTTCCCGTATTAACTCTTAAACGGTTCTTTTATACTTAGATATTCCATTACAAAAGAAAAAACTTTTTTTCTCGCACCCTTCTTTAATCAAACCCCAATATACCAAGAAATTAAGTGCTTCGTTTAGGAACATGGTTACCCCGCATAGACATAGCCATGGCCTCTTCGTACACCGAGTACATGAATAATGAGGAATCTAGATCCTATGTGAAGAACAATGTATGGTTGATCTCTCAGTCTCATTTTTCACTCATTTCTCTACCAAAATTCCCCCACAATAACTCTCTTGGAAGAACAAAACTTAATGCTCCTGAAACCTCTTTGGAAATCCAGACAGGTCCTGAGGAGTTCATGGATCAAATTCCTACGCATGGCCTGAAGTCATCATGCAGATAATTAAGAACAAGGAGGTGCATGGATGTCAAAGATGCGAGAGAAAGGGAGAAGATTCTTCAAGCTGTGGGGACTGACATAAGTTGAATGTTTTGAAGAGAATTATTCAGACCACAACATGGGTACATGATATAATTGGGGATAATCCATGACAAGCCATTCTCCTACATATACAGGCTCTATATGTGGAATTTCAAGTCGCCTTGTGGGACGATATGCGACAGCCCCGATATATATTTATCTACTCTTTGCTTGTAAGAGCAAGGTGTTCCTTTTCCAAGATTTACTGCAAATAAATGGAATTATGAATTTACAATTTATATATATATATATCCAACCCCATTTCTAATTTCCAATCAAAGGAATGAATGAAATTGGAGAATTCACTCTGGATTGAACTCCTTTATTTCAAGGGTAAATGATATATTATGTTGGTGAAAACCAAATTATCAGTTTAAACCTCAATGATCAAGATTTTATTTTATAGTAAATGGTTAGAATTTTCTTCAAATTAACAATTATTTTTTTCTATAAAAATCTAAGATTCGGATTACTCCTAATTAGGAGTCAAATCCCAAGCAGTTTTACTTGAAATTCAAACTTCAGGAAAAACTTGTGCATCACATAAATAGTTAACAACTCATTAAAGTCTCAGAAAAAAAATACTGCACTCTATTTACATTATTCAATATATGTTCATGAAGTACACTCTAGTTCTTCGATTAACTTCACACATATATCAGTGCACCTTTCATAGATTTCTTAAATTCCACCGATGATTGTCGACAAGTTTGGAAATTGTGGTACCTTCAAGAGTCTCATTTTTCCTCATGTCGGCCGAGTGAATTCACAAGCAGCTTGAATTCTTCTTGACTTTGCTGAGAATAGGGTTGAATCTCGAGTCACCATAACATCCAACTCAAATATGCCGGCAGATTATACTCCGTTCCTGTTGACTTACTGTCCTTAAATTGTCGCATTTCTAGATTTGCAGCCACGTATTTCATTTTTTCGGTAGCCTCTTAAGTTCAAAGAGATAAAAGGAGCTGAAAAGATTGCTTGAAGTTTTGAACAGACAAAATAAAAGATTTGTAATGCTTCCTATATCATACCTTTTCTTTTAGAAAATGACAAAGCTTTCGATATCTTTTGGTGGAGTGGTTGCTTTAATTAATAAATAATTTTTTCTTGATTCCACAGAATTCAAACTCGGATTATTTTTAAAGGAAAAGGAAGAGAGAAATTGAGAAAGAATTAAGTTATGATTTGTTGCCAAAGAAATTAATTTGTCTTTGCATACAAATTATAGTAATTAAATATTATATAATTTTTCACAAGAATTTTTCTATGTACAGGTCAAGGTATTTTGAAAACTAATGACTTGTTCACTTTTTAATTGGGTCTTAGATAAGCAGCTGTTTAAATTTACAACTCACTAGAAAATTTATTTTTTGGTATCTTCTTTATAGATTAAAACATGAGAAAATCTCTTTTATTTAACTAAACTAATTAATTACCTGAAAAATAATAAAAGACTTCATATTCACAAATTGAGGCAGGCAATTGGGTAGAGAGTTAGTCCATTAATTATTTTTTTACTAAACATTAATGAGAATAAGATTTGCAATTAGAGCAATATTGGAATTTAAACTAAACTATAAAACTCAATGTATTCCATTTATAAACTCCTCATCTCTTAAAACATTTGTTCTCCTTTATAAAGTTCGATCAGCTCATTCACTGAAAAAATCTCTTAATACATTTTGCAGAGGCAGAGTATATATGATTTCTCCACAAAGTCAGGCTCTTTGTCTCGGAGGGAAGCCCCTTAATTTCGTGCTTCATGAATCAAAAGTTATTCTTCAGTGCCCAGTATGTAACGAAGTGATCTGAGCCCCTTCTCATTCCATAAAGACGTACGTCTTTCTTGTTCAGTCCAGCTAGTTAAGGACACACATTTTCCATTACCAACAGACTATGGTAACTTAGAAAAAGTTCATCTGATCATAAATATAATTAAACATGTATATTGTTTGTGCTGTTGTTGTTAGGGTGTTGAAATAATGGGGGGTTTCTAGTTGTAGTTGATGTTGGTATTGTGGGGGAAGTTGGGAGGGACTTTTCATATAGAGAGAGAGAGAGAGAGGACTGTGGATGAAGTAACAGGTGAGAGTGAGTGGAAGGGACGGGGGCCATGATAGTTTTTCTTTCATTTCTCTCTTTTGCAGGTAAGGTAAATAAGGGTGGCCCGAGTGGACAGATATTCATAATGTATACAGAGTACAGACAGATATATATATAGATACACACATATATATATAGCTTATATTGGAATTTGATTTGGCAAGATTTGAGAGGTTCTTATCTTTTTCATTTTTTCAACTGTCATAGACATGTGTTGACATGGATGGAAGTTTACATGTACCCCACCACTCATTGCCCCAAAGACTTCCTCTTCCCAACAGAATCCCCCTCTCTCATTTTTTTTTTCCTTCTCTTATCAACGTCCTTTACCAATGGAACTAGGGGCGGCAGGTGGGGGCTGCGGCCCCTCCAGAAAAAAACTTAGTTAGAAGACTCTGTTCGGTCCGACGAATCAATTCGGAGCCTGGTGTAAATTAGTGTAAAAATCTTTTTTTTGAATCAAAGTATATAGAATCATTATTTTTTAAGTTAAAGGTTAGGTTAATCTAAATCAATGTAAAAATCTTTTTTTTTTAAATAAAAATAACATAAACTCTTTTTTAAGATAAAAGTTAGGATATGGAATAGATGAAGTGAGAATGGCTCTTCCTCAATTTTTGTAATGCCAAGGATCCATCAACTAACATGAACCTATAGCTGAAATTGCTTGGTGGCCATTAGGCCCCCATAATTAAACGTACAAATAGAATCTCTCTCATTTATTCATATCAATGTAGAGTCGGAGCATGGCATAATTGGGCAAATACTAGCTATCGACGACGTTATTGCTGTAAAAAAAAGACACTGGGTTTCAGTTTTCAAGTACTACCTTTACCAATTCTCATTGATAGTGTAAAAAAGAAAGGAATTATTATAGTGTTTCCTACTATTGCCCGCATGTTGGACTCTTGAAGCAATTTCTTTATAATGATGCTTACTTAAATAAGTGAACAAATAACTATATATATCCTACTTTTATTGATCATATAATGAGGACAACAAAAGCAGCAACCACGACCACTTTCTCCGATAATTGTTTTATAGGCCGCCTCAGAGCTCCACATCTCCATTACTATATAATTAAGCAAACTGAAATTACGGCATCATGGAGTCTGAACTACGCAAGGAACTTGGCCAGAGCCAAAAGCCATGCACATGCACACTCATCAAAAACCTTATTTTATGGCAACTCAGAAAAAAAAAAAAACTACAATCAATATTAATTATGACAATCAGAATTGCCTGTTTTTTTGGAAGATATATACTATATAGTAATTATACCATCGACTGTTATAAAAAAAAATTAAGAAACAGCATACACCTAAAATTTCTATTCTTCAAAGACGTAACAACATGTTAGTGCACATTGCAACATCTTGAAATTTGCGAGCCCCGTATAAATATTCTAAAAAAAAAACACCCCACAGAATATAAATCTCACTGGTTTAATTTTATGATTTTTCCAAAATCCTAATTAACTGTTTTGAAAGAAATTAATATAAATTTATCAAAATGTATGACAGCTTAATTTATAGCATATATATCCTTGTATGTGAAGTTTGGGGGAAAAGAAATCTAAATGATGGGGCCAATATATGATCTATACATTTTGAAACGTATTTTTAAAAAGCATTTTTATTAGATCCATGTTAAGAAAATAATCAAGATAAATATTATAAAAGAAAGAAATCAAAAAATTGATCAACTCAAGATAATTTATAAATTGTTTATATTATCTAATCAAATTATGATCAAGAATTTTATATAATTTATTTTATTTTTAATTAAAAAAATAATAAAATAGAGTTTTGTGTAAAATTAGAAGACTTCACCTAATGTGACAGTCATCCTGTCTATATATGTGAATAAAACAATATACAGATTATAAAATAAATCATACTACACAGAATAACTTTATATATAACTTATACAAGCTAAGTATAATATTTCTTATAATATAGCATATTCTATTATATATATATAAACTCTACATGAATTGAAGGTAAAACATATAATAAACAAATTATCGAATAATATTTTTTTTTCTACTGTAAATTTCTACCATGTCTAATTAATGTCATAACTTATACTATCGAAAGTGAAACTTGAATCTTTAAGGATAAGATCGACCAGTCATGCATATATGATGTATACAAAGCCGAAAAGATTATCAAGAATTTCATAATTTGATAATTCAGGTACCCTAAAATACATATCCTAACGACATGAAAAGAAAGATGAAGAAAATTACCACCAAGCTTTGTAACCAAGTGCTACGTTTTTTCTTTAAAAAAACGAAAGAAAGAAGAAAACTTTTTCCATATTTAATTTGATTTCAAGGCGGCTACAACTGAATTGAAATTATAGAAATCTTCTTCGCTTAATTTTTTTTTTTTTTGATGATCACGAAGATCACTTGCATTTAATTTAATAAGAATTGGATATATATATATATATACACACACACACAAAAAAAAAGAAGAAAAAACAGTGTAGAATACATGTGAGCCCTTTTCAGATACTAAAAATTAATATTCCTCCATTGATTAGGACTACTCGCATCGGGGGTCAAGCTAACCCTTTTGGTTTCTAATAGTGAAGCCATTTTATGTTTCTTAATTATATCTAATCCCCAAAACAAAATTTTTACTTAAAATAAGGGCCTTCACATACACTAATGATCTTGTATAAGGTAACCAAGAGGCTCCCTTCTCCTCTAATCTCATCAGTTTGCAATATTTGACAAAAAGTACGCTCTGCCCTATCCTCTCCTCTCATTTCTTGCTCAAAGTGGAGGGTGCAGACAACATTTTCACCACATCACTACCTATGCATCAACATCAGACGTCATCTTTGGAATGCGGGATTTAGTTTGGATTGCGTGTTAAGATGGCATTAAAGAATTCCTAGCTAATAAACAAGTTCTTAATTTCCAGCATGAACGTGTGGCACCAAAAAACGTGTTTGTTAAGCAAAAATATTTACATTCTTCTTTGTCATAATCGCGTAGATTTTTACATACAAGTTATATATTTGTATATCCTAACCAATTAGTCCACATTCAATCCATATTAATTGCTAATTAGCTTTTGAAACTTGTTTGATCAGTTTCATGATTAACAGGTTATCACTAAATTTGTGACAAACATGTATTAGATTAATATTCAGTCAAAATCATTATTACCCCGAACTTTTATAGCTAGTATTAGTTAACAAATTAAATGCATACACGCCATCACATGCGTATCACGTACATTTGTATACATTAATTAATGATTAGGAGTATCATCGGACGAGCTTAATTTTTCGTATCGATACTTGATTTCTTTTGTGTTAAGTTTTAGATTAAGTTATTCGTTTTGAAATTCATATATTAAAAAATATATGAATTTGTTCTTGATTCGTACTTGAATTTAAACCACAAATTAATGATATTTATATCATTTAAACATAAATATCATTACTTTATTATTTAAATTCATTCTAATTCATTGGTGTCGAGCTATAGTTTTAATGGTAGAGTATAGTTTACTTATTATATATAATCCTATCCCCCCTTACGCGGGGGTAAGAAAGATTAACCCTCACTGTTATTTACCCAATTCATCCATTGGCCTGAAGAAAACCTAATATTATTATATGGTAGACAACCCAAATATTCCCTTAATTATTGGTTCGTACTGTTGCTTGTGTGTGTGCGCGAGGGAGATAAGCAGTGACTGTTCAAGCCTTTTACTTCTGTAGACACTATAGACATCCTTAAAGAAGATGGAAAGGAATAATTACCAGGAAACATTCCTTTCGGCCTTTACTTGTTGACTGGACTAGTACATGGTGTGAAACACAAAAGCAGCAAGACCAACAGCTTGCGCTCGACACTTATGCACCAAATAAGCCAACAAGAAGAAGAAGAAGAAGCACAAGAAGGACAGAGAAGCTTTTTGATCAGAATGGATCATGGAGAAAGAGATGTTCCAAATTACGAGCTACATGTCTCTTTCTCAACACCACAAGCAATCCATGAGATGGGTTTTGTTCAATTTGAAGAAAACCAGGTCTTGAGCTTCTTGGCCCCTTCACAATCTTCTCAGATATCTCAGCCTCTAAATGCTAATACTACCACAACCAACAATACTCACATGGGGTTTAGTCATAATGACCAGCAGGTATGTACTTTTATCTATTCTGTAAAGAAAAATCTTGCACAGAAAGACTAGGGTTGTGAGATCCTTAAAACTATTTATGTATCTCTTTTTTTTTTCCGAATAAAACTGGACCATATCTTGATTTCTCAACTAGTGCCTTCGATAGTAGATTATATCTTTCCAATTTTACAAGATGCTTTACTCATGGAGTACTTGATTGGTTGATCTTTTTACTGTATTCTGGTTATGGAAAATTTAGGTGGGAGTATTGGATCCAAAGGCTTCTAGTGATGAGAACTGCACTGGTAATGCTAACAACGATGGCAACAATTCATGGTAATGGTATCCTTCTCACTGTGGCGTGTTTCTGTTTTTTTTATTTTTTTATTTTTTCTGTTTCAAGGAGCTTTAGGCACTTCACTCTCTCTCCACAACAAGGACAAACATGCACGCACACAACACACACATATGGAAGAAATTATTCTTCAAGGTGTCTAAATTTCAACAGAATCTAAAGAGATCTACTCATCATATATGTGGAAGAGATAAATGGCTTCCACTTTGCCACAGTGTGCTTTTGTCTCTACAATAGTACAGAACCTCTCCTTTTTTCTTCTGTTGAATCACAAAAGTCTTGAAACTCTTGATGCTCAGATCTTCCTGTCCATCGATAGATTTCATATCCTTTCCCATCTATTTAAATAAACACAACTGCGTTTAGCCCCCCTCATCCCCGGCTCATGAAACAGCTTAATTTTTTCTTTAATTTGAACCCCTTTTTATGAACTACGACAAAAAGGCTGAGCTAGCTAGGATCTGAGATGATCTTCTTTGCAGGTGGAGGAGCTCATCCGCAGACAAGAACAAGTTGAAAGTGAGGAGAAAGCTTAGAGAACCAAGATTTTGTTTTCAAACAAGGAGTGAAGTGGATGTTCTTGATGATGGTTATAAATGGAGGAAATATGGCCAGAAAGTTGTCAAAAACAGCCTTCATCCAAGGTAAATTTATTAATAATCTCTATGGTAATTCCAATATTAATTAATGTCCTCAATCTTACACAGATTCCATGCACACTTGAACCAATATTTGCTATGAATGGTTGTTACAATTGAATCTTCATTTCATGCACATCACCTTCAAGTTTCAATATAATTAGCATTACATAACAAGTACTAATTTAATTTCTTGATGCATGCTATGCTTAATTTTTTTCTTACTTTTCCTTTTTTCTCAGAGAAAGTTATGCATAATGTTTTGATTTATTAACCTAGGTTAACTATTTTAGAAACAATAATAATGGCATTATTGTAGAATATCATCGCAAAACTCACGAACAAATTGAAGCAATGATGGTCAATAATTTCATTCAAAGACATCCACTAGTAGAGAAGAAAGAATAATGGGAGTACGGTGTGCATGTCAGCTATTCAGGCTTCTTTTAATCATTTGTTGGAGGGTGTCAGGAGAATATATAGCTAGCCCGCTTAAGACACAAGCAAGCAACTAATTGGGAATTGATGCATGGTACTAATTCATTGATTTTTTACCTACTAATTTAAGAGTAGATATGATTAATTTACATGAAATATAATGCAAAGAGTTTTTGACTGTATCGTTTTTAACCAGCTAGAAACCCTCCAAGCTGTTCTATCTTTCAAACAGTATTTTACGATCATTAACATGCTCTTGAACATTAGAAGGAAAAAATAAAAAATTGTTCTCACATGTTTAAGAACCAATTTCTTCAAAATCTTGGAATTAAAGTGTGTGTGTGTGTGTATCCACTTAAATGTTTCTCCCATTAAAATGAGGTTCAAAAAGTAACTCATCAACCATGTCTTTTATGAAAGCTATTAAGTTTGGAAACTATAGAAACTCGTCATTCTTTTGTGCTTATATAACTTTTTTTTATTGAAAGAGAAGATGAGATAGTAAAATTTGAATTCCAGATTATTTAGTTAAATAAACTTTAATAGCATGTCATTGGAAATTTAAATTCAAAAAATTAAATTAATAAGATAAAAAAAACAGTTTTACAGTAATAATTCACCTATATATATACACTCAACATACAAAAACATGGACATTGCCTTCCAAAACACACTTGGGTCTATACTTGAGATCACTAATTACTAGAATATCGGATCAAAACACTTGTATTAAGAAAAATTTGTGAGTTTGATATTGATGTCGATCGAAACTAGCTAGGAACTTAATTAAGTAAATTAAATGATATATGAGAAGTACCCATCACCTATATAAGGTTAGGCTTTCAGATTTAAGGTGTGTTTCATCCGTGTATATATAGAACTTCAATAATTGTGGCCTCTCCTGTTGCGCCTAATTTGTAGAACGAGACAGGGATAGGAAATACCAACCTATTGAGATAGCATGAAGTGTCATCCAATAAGACAATCGTGTGGGGGGCAACTGTACTGACCCAGAAGAAAGAACTGAGTTTCTGATTTGCTTACCAGTTTAACCAGCTATTTCTAAACACCAGATCGTTGAAGTACTTTGAAAAAGGAAAAGCAACGCACGAAGTCTTTTATGTTGTGTTTGTGCTGCATAGACTATTATTACAGCTGTTCCAATGTTAAACTAACAACCAGCCTAAACACATAAACCCAAATTAGTACTGGCAATGGCATTAGAGCATTCAAACTATATCCTGTTCAAAATGGTTTGAATAAACCTATGATCTTTCAACATACAGCCTATAGCTATATGAGTGTACGTGTTTTTGAAGGATAATTAATGCTTATTGCTGATAATTAACGTCTAAGATGCATGTTTCAGTCAAGGAATAACGAGCATACTGGAAAGTGGCAAGTGTTTAGGCTGAGTTAGACATGTGTTGGTGCCAGTGATCTAAAGGCAGACTTGACCTAAAGGTCTTTTAATTTGAGATAATCATCTATTCCATGCCTTTTGAGCACCAAAACACATTGAAAAGACACATTTCAGCGTTGATCCGGTTCAATGCCCTACTACATGACCAGATCATGGAGTGAGGATTGGATCAGGTGTTTCAAGTATCCAATTCAATGCAATATCACATGGAAAAATGCACGTAAATCTGAAGGTGTTTGTCCAGTAGTAAATCATGCATTTTTCCATTTTTTTTTTCAATCTACACGTCACATTTTGCACGAGTATTTCACTTTTCATGCATTTATATACGGGAAAACTCCTTTGGGAGTATTAAATTGAAAAGGGTTTTTCTATTTTACTTCTTAACTTTCTGCTTGTAATTACTTACTGGCAGAAGCTACTATCGTTGTACTCACAACAACTGTCGAGTCAAGAAGAGGGTTGAAAGATTATCAGAGGATTGTCGAATGGTGATAACAACTTATGAAGGTAGACACAATCACTCTCCATGTGATGATTCCAATTCATCAGAACATGAGTGTTTTTCCTCTTTCTAATTAATACACACTTTAGTTAAATTATTAAGAAAGACTGTTGTAATATTATTAGAATAAGAATATATAACGTATCATCAGCTTATGACAGTATTTGCTAGTAAATGGTTTTGAGGGGTTTTCATCTTCCCAAGATCAGCCATTTCTGACAATTAATACGTACCTGTTGATATATGACAAGATGTATTCTCTATGTGGACTTTAGAAGACTGACAGCAATTTGGCTTGAATCAATCCATTTATGGACGAAACTCTATCACACTATTACAGGAGTAGTAAGAATTTTCGGTACAATTCCTATTGTATTTTCAATGTTGTAAGTTCGAGGTTGGTCTCTGTCATGGACTCGCGAATGCTCAAATCAGAATTCTTGTATAAAAGGTAAGATCCTATAACCCCAGAGGATTGGTTGAATAAAAATGTCATATGCGTAGTTATAATACATCATTCAGTTTAGCAAGTCCATTCCATAATTAGATAACTTGGTTGAGTTAATGAAATATCCATTTTATTTTATAATTTTTTTAAAAATAATTTTTATAAAAAAATAAAAGATTGAATTAACTTCATCGATTGAATTCGTATTGAGTTGGGTTGATTTTTAAATTAAGTTTTATATATAACCATAATTATTATATGAATATAAATATATAACATATATTATTTTGGGTTCTTAAAAAAATAATAAAAAATTAGATTAATTCAATTCAATTGTTGACGTTAATTCATGAGCCAAACTTTGATCCGAATAAATCCCAAACCAATCTTATATGCATGACACAATACAAATCTTACCAAACCTACGAGGCGAGGCCTCAGGAAAATTTATTTTTAATTGAACTTGGAAGTCGAGGTAAATATAATCTCAATATGTATAAACAGGCTCCACGATTGCACCGCATTGCCAAATTTAAAAAATATATGTATTGGCGAAGATTGATTGGTCATCATAGTTCGAGACACGTGCAACCATTTATTGAGAGGAGAAAAATAATAGGCACGTGCTGACAAGGCCTTCGGGCTTTGGCCCACATTAACAAGGGCAGAATTACCAAAGCCCATCCATAAAAATAATGGTTAATAATAGCATTGTTTCGTCCCTCTACTCATTAGACTTTCTTAATGTGACCCCTCTACTCTTTTTTATCTACTGGGTCCTTTGACTCTCGATGTTTTCTTAATATGGACCCTCCGATGGAATTTCGTTTAATTTTCCGGCAACATGTGACAGATGGAATGACACGTTGGAAATGGTTCTTGCTTCAGATTATGGCTGACCTCAAAATCCCAATGGGTCTTGAAAATGGGTGGACATTCATTTCTGATTTAAGGTGATGTGTATTTACTTCACATAATTTTCATTTCACAATTTACCAGTTAATTAAATTTGTTTAACTTCATTTGTTTTGGTTTCAAGGCCTACTTTGTGCAGTATTTTGAGCATGTTGATGATTGTTACTGAAAAGAAAAGCTTATCAAATCTTGTCAGTATTTCATCGATCCAGTTAATGGGAAAAGGCATAGATGTCATAGCCGCTTAGGGATTAATCCGGAAAAAAACTTGATTATTGAATTAATCTGCGAGTCACTGGATCGTCATTAGATTTGGCCAGGCCATCCACTCGTATCCTTTTCAATTCAACTAGAAACTCAACTAGATTAGGCTTGAGTTTTCTGGGTCGACAAGAACAAGATTACCATCCATCTATCCTCCAAAGATTGTGAAGATGCCTGGAAGACAGAAAAGGAAGAGCGAGAGAATAAGGGGAAGAAAACAGTGATGTGAAGATGTCCGGAGAGGATAGGAAAATGACTTGTCAGAGGAGTCATAAACAGGGTTGTGACAGTCTAACATGCCCTTAGAATCCCAAGAGAAATGTTATAACCGAATAATAATCGCATCAATTTCTTACATTAGATTATTTTTATTACAGGCCGATACGACTGCAAATCTACAATAAGAATGGGGAAGCTGGGGTGAAAGGCTGAAACATGGAAAGGGAAAGGTATAGATACGACTACATATCATAGGAGGCCCTTCGTAGTAGTTCACTTCAGGCGTTTGTGGTGAAGCTGCACAAACCAGTAAAGATCTGTCATCTTCAATTTCAACATTGTAGGACAAGGAGGATACATATGATGGGGTTATGACAGTAGAGGATGGAGAATTAATTTCTCCACCAACCAATCTTTTATATGCTGAGGACTGAGATGATGAAACTATGGGTTGCAAACGAGATTGTAAATTATAATTGGATATCTTGTGACATTGGGGATTTTAGGGTTTGGAGAGGTGTGAAGAAGAATTGGGAATTCGCAGGCTTGCGTTGTAGCAAATAGTTAAAGTGTAGTACTGGCTACAACAAAGTCAGAATGAACGAACCTCTAGTGGCAAATACACTGTAAACTGTAACAAAATCAGTGTCAGATCTGCTAGTTAAATGTTTTCATTTAAATGTATATCAACTAACATTGAGATTCCTAAGGTTTCCCTGCAATAAAAAGAAAATTATCAAAGCATAACATCCTTGATGGTATTGAATCATTGATATGTTCCAAAATAAAACACACTCAAAATCATAATCATAGTCATAATCATAGTATATAGTATGAAATATATTGTTGTGCATCTTTTGAAGATATTATTGTAGCAAAATTTCAGCATGATTTATTACAAATCCAAGTCGAAAGATTTGACTATATTAGTATCTTTTGGTTGGTATACGATTTTTTTAAACATGAGTTTAAGTTTGTCATGCTGAACCATTTCTTCCAGAATTTTGTCCCTTCTGTCTTCAGCGATATCAAACACACCCTTTTGATGATTGCTACTTCTGTTCGTGCAATCAAACACTAGGTTTGACAATCGCTCCTTCTCAACTTGACAAAAATACTTTTCCTCTTCCATTGTTCCTGAAGTAATGAGATGATAAATATAGACAACTTTCTCTTGCCCTAGCCTGTAGGCGCGGCTGATGGCTTGCCTTTCCACCGATGGGTTCCACAAAACATCAAGCAAAACCACTCTTGAAGCACCAACAAGATTTATCCCTTCAGAACAAGCTCTAGTTGATGCGAGCAACACTTTTGCGTTACTATTTGCATTGTTAAAATGCTTAATCAATATTTGACGTTCATCTATTTTAAGCTTTCCATGCATATATAATATATCTTCTCCTTGGATCCAACTGAAATTTGACTCCAGCTGCTTGATTACCAAGTTCAGTGGCTCAAGATATTGACTGAACACCAGAACTTTCTCATTCCTCGCCTGGCAAAGCCGAATGAGTTCCATAAGAAATTTTGTTTTGACTCCAGCCTCAGGTTTCGATCTAAGCATTTCTAACTCCATCCGATCAACAAACTTAAACTCTAGGGTTCCAACTGATTTCTCTGGCAACAGAGAAGGGTGTACAGAAAGCACAGACAACAAATATTCCATCTCAAAATGATCCAGGCCATTAATTTGCTTAACATTTTCAAGAAGGGTCTTCTGCAAATGGACTGGCTGTAAGATAACCACAGAGTCCCTCAATCCAGGGAGTCTTTCTCGTAGCACACCACCCTTGTGTACATGCACAAATTGCCAAATCATCTTTCTAAGCTCTTCGACCCTCTGAGCTTCCAGTTTATCATCAGTGACTTTGCCAATCGCAGTTGTCAAGGAGGCCCAATTCCTTCTCGCATCAGTATTTCTCTTGCAACCACGCCTTTTAGGAAAAGCTCTATGGTGTTTGGACGAGATCTCATCTGCAAATTTAGGCTTTACCAAGCACAGTGTGTTATAAAGCTCATCAAAGTTATTTTGGAAGGGTGTTCCTGAGAGTATAATCCGTTTTTGTGTTTGGACCTTCGACAAAGCTTTCCAGATTCGACTCCTGTCATTTCGAGGTGTATGTCCTTCATCAAGGACTAAAAGACCAGGAAGTTCAAGAAGGACTTTCCTTACCTGGTCATCTTCAGTCTTATCTGATACTTTGGTTTTACTCTTTTCTTCACCAACAAGTTCTTCAAAAAGTCTGTAACTGATCCCCAGGATACTCCTCTCCTTTTTCCAAGAATATAATTTCACCATACGGATGGCATTTAAACCACGCTCTGCAGGTTTAAGTTCCCTGAAAAGATCCATGGCTGTCCTATTTTCTTTTCCAGAAAGATTTTTCTTGTTCATAATGTGAAAGGGAATGTCAACCCCCCACTTCAAAAACTCTGCTTCCCATGTAAGGAGCATGCTACAAGGAGCAACTATTACAGGCCTGCTTGTTGGATATAATTGCATATATGTCTGGAGAAACACTATGGTTAGGCGGGTTTTCCCAGTCCCAGGAGCATGGGATATAATGCATCCTGTCCCACCATTTAAGTTAGCATTCTCTTTCAGCTTGTCAAGATAAATACCTCCAGCTATGTTTTTCCACAGAAACTCAAAGCCTTCACGCTGATGTCCATGCATACCCTTTCCAATACCAGGAATTAAGTTCCACACTGTGCCTTGCACAAGAGTGCAAGGATTATAATCAGGATGTGTGTCATGACCAGAATCTTGGTGATGGAGATCATTTAAGATATTGTGTTGCATTTTCACAAAGTCTCTCCTAGCTGATTTCCCCCTAGGATATCTATCCTGCAGCACAGACAGTCAACATTTCAGAAATCAGAATTTATATGAGCAATTTCTACTAACAGATTATAGGAAAATAGAATAGAATGCAAAATATTTATTAAAGAAAGATTACAGCATCAATTTCAAATGAAATATTATTCTGTGCAGTCAAATTATTACATCAAAAAGTCAGAAATAGGCATGTGCGTACAGGCAAAAACTCATTTATGCTTTTGGAATATCATTACATAGGCCACAAATAAAGTACAGTTTCAACAAGGAGTGGCCTTGGAAAACAGTATTCCTACCCATTGGCTGATTATTTTTAGTAACCAGAAAACAATACTTCAAAACAAACAACCATTTGACATTAGGCTCATAATTCCCTTATATAAAAAGGTTGACAGAGAGTTGGTCAGACATATACTACGCCAAAGAGCTGCATTTTCAAGTGAAAGTAGTCAGGTAAGCAAGACAATTGCAAAGCACATTTCTTATTACCTTTAAGAGGTAGTAGACCAATCTACCTTCGATGAATAAGGCAGATTGCTATGAATTAAATCATCATGCGTTAATGTGGCAATATAAACTACTAATCATGAACAAAATGATGATTTATTCAGGATGACAAGACTTACAAAAGGGGGCACATAGTATTTGATTTCCAGATCCACAAAAGAGCAATATTTGCATAGAAGTCCAATTTCTTCATCAAGATAAAGCTCGTGATTCCCCTGATGACAAAGGGTGACTGTATCAGGTTCAACCTCATGGGCGTCATCTTCATTTTCATCCAGCTGATCAACACAAAACAATGCAAGTTTCACTTAAATGGAAGAGGATTACATTTCATTGCAATTAGAAAACTCGAAACCTGTCAAGGCATAATAGATAGATTCAAGACAAAAATAAATATGATGCAAACAATATGCATACAAATAAAAAGCAAGAATACGCAAGTAATCACAGAATGACAACCCGAAAAAAATGGTTTAACAATCTCATTTGAAAAAAACTCATGTTTTAATCTGGTTTTTGAGATACCAATGCTCTCAGTGGTTTCTACAGCACTTATTAGATAAGCCGATTGTCATTCTAATTATAGAATTGTAAGGCGAAATGCACTAAAAAGTTGTGGACAACAGGACTCAGAGGACGTAGACAAGCATCCAAAATGTCAATCATTCAATGAAACAGTACCCCTCAAATGGATGCAGCAAAACAAATAATAAGTTCTCTATTAATAGAGCCAGCAATTTGACAGTAAAAAAGGTGCATTAGTTTTGGTAACCTTTATGATTTACGATTTAGATACCAATTGCATTAGAAAAAAGAGAGTGCATTTGGTGTAATTTAATAAAGAAAATATTGTATGTCATTACAATTGCTGGGAAGTCTTTATCAAGAATAGACTCAATCCAGCATGAACTAATCATGCCCTAAGTCGTCACCTAAGCCCTGCATAAATCTGAGGATTTGAAGAACTAAATAAGCAGTAATACAAAAAAAAACAACGGGAAAACCTCAGTCCTAATCATTAAATCAGATCATAAGAAAAACTAGATATCCGATCTTAAATTTCTGATGCAAAGAGCATGATAGATAAGGTAAAAATAATGGAACAAAATTGCAAAACCTACATTTCCAATTGTATTCACAAGCTGATAGACTGGATAAATTAAAGGAAAGATAATTTATTTAAGTGCTTGTATTATCTATGGCAACATACCGCTGCATCATCAGTGGTGTCCTTTAAGCAAAGAGCTAAGGCCATGTCAGCCCAAAGTTCCTCCAATTGTTTCTCCTCTTCTGATTTAACTGGAGGACTTGACTCTTCAATTCCAAATGTGAACTTCAGAGGAAGAACTGGCTCCTCGAGTGGTTCCCTTTCTTCTTTGAAAGGCACATCTTCCAGGTCCAGAAAAATAGAATTTGCAAGAATTTTGACAACTTCATATTCTTTTCGCCTTCTTTTACTAGGCTTCCTTCTACATACACCATGCCCATGCTCATCTCCACTGCCTTCTCTAGACTCAATTGTCCTTCTCTGAGACTTATGATCACAAGTCTCATCACCATCATCAACGTCACCACCATTCCCTCCTGTTAGTTTAGTTTTTCCTTTCTTAGACCGAACTTTCTGAGCAACATCAACTGCTTCATAGGCTTCAGTATCATCTTCATCATTGTCACCATTATCATCCAACTTCTCCTCATCAACACAAAGTGGTCGGCTAACTGTTTCAAGCTTCATTCTCTTCTTAGCCGATTCCAAATTATAGTGTGATCGGGTACGTTTTGCCACACAAAGAGAATCATCCACGTCGACATCATTATTCTCAATTTTACCAATATCAGAGTCGCATAACACTTCAATTCCATAAACTTTGTTCCTCTTCAATTCCATCTCACCTTGGTCCCTATCACCATCCTCTTCTTTCTCTTCCTCCTCAACCATAAAACTCTCCGGTAACTCCACTCTATGATCATCATCATCTGAATCATCTTTAAAGGTTTCCTCTTCTCCACTAGAAGAACCCTGCAATTCCTCTGCATCCTTTTCCAAAATAATACAAGCATCATCATCATCATCATCAACAACAACAACAACATTACCATCCTTCTTCTTTTCACAAAACCCGGACTGCAACTCAGTCCTTCCGGCTCCCCCATTACTCTCCCTCCCCTTCAAACCGACCCCACTACTTCCATTCCCAATTCCACTCGACAAAAAACACACGCCACCCTCATTCCTCTCATGCGCAAAAACATCACCATTATAACTCTCGTTCACAATTCTCTGCCAACGAGGAAGAGGAACATTTGATCTCCCACTCTCCTCTCCATCAGATTTCACGCCACTACAACTTCCACCCACATCTGTTCCCCCACTCTTCTTACCACCAACGTCAAAACTCTTACTCTCTACTCCCTCACTCTGATCATCATCATCACTATCGTCAAGGGAAACAACATCCAACCCTTCCTCAAGCCCCCCCTTTTCACAGTCATCCAAAAAGGCATCGTCTTCACTATCATCCAAGACAACTGGACTCTTACTTCCCTTGTAAGACAACCCGCCAACGCTTTCCTCTTGAGCACCATTAAGTCCATTCGTTGACCCGGTAGCGGCAGCATAGCTTTCCTTCCCTTGGTTTCTCCCTTTCCTAATCTCATCATGCAATTTCTTATACACTTCAGCTTCTCTAAGCCTGGTCCTTTTAGATATAGGCAATGTATAGTCCATCATCCTTGCACATAAAGATTCAATATTTCTATGCCAAAATCAACAAAAACAAAAACTCAGTTTCAGCACATAAAGACATCATCTTTTTATAGGTCAAACATAAAAGAACTATAAATTTTTAGAGAGAGAAAGATACCATTGCAGAGAAGGAGAAGGAGATCGGTGCGTTGAGTATATGTTGTCTTTCAGGAACGTTTGAGTTCGCTTCGCGAGTTTGATATGGCGTGGGTTTTCGATGGCCACTAGGACTTTTAGACATTAATGGCGTGGGACCCATGTGAAGATTGATTTTGATTTATATACAATTCTACAATCAATTGTCTCTTTAAGATGCCTTTTGAAATACCAAAATCAACCTTTCAACAATTCAGCATGGATATTGATGTTTTTTCCTTTTCTTTTTCCAAAGAATTAGGATATTCTAGGCATTATCAGATTTTAGACACGTAATTGATATTCGAATTTATTTATTTATATAAATATATTTTTCCTGATTTTATTTGAATTCAAATCTTGTATGATAATGTGTTAAGTGAACTCTCATGTTATTTTTATTTTTTGTTATTGGAATCTAAAATTTAATATTTTTGTGCCATTTTGTGTTATTATAGGACGAAAGGTAGAATTTTTTTTTTTTTTAAGAAAGTAAAAATCAACAACTAATTTCATAGTTTTAAAAAATTACATGGAGTGGTTTTAAATAAAAAAAAATCAAAACAAACAAACTTTCTATTTTTATTTCTGTAGTTTTGAAAAGGGTCCATAAATGCTACTAATTAATCCTTAGCAATAAATGTATAAATGTAACGGGCACCAGCCCTATGATCAATTTGTTGGGTGTTTTCTAGTCAATCATGATTCGGACATTGTTCTTCGTCAATCTTTAAATTAGATATTAAAATTATGAGTATAACCTAGAGATTATTATTTTTTATTCGATTCGGTTTTTGTTAAAAAAATAATTAAATTAAAATTTTTTTAAATTGAAACTGGTTCAAACTGACCGGTTTCGGTTCAGTTTGATTTTTTATGACAAAAACCAGTTCAAACCGGTTTGACTCGGTTTTTTTATTTGGCTCGGTTTTTTTCTGTTTGGGTTCGGTTCGGTTTATTCGGTTTCAGGCTTATAAAACTAAAACCAAACCAGTCAGTTTTTTTAAAATTTTAATCGGTTTAATCGGTTTTTTTCATGGTTCGGTTTTTTCAGTATTTTTTTCTGGTTTTCTCGATTTAATCAGTTTTTTAATTTTTTTTACTCACTTCTATTCTAAACTATATATTTTAGCTAAACAAATTTGAGTTTTAATAACTTCATTTTATTTAATTATTATATAACAGAAGAGGTTGCCTTTGATTATGCTGTGAAAAAAAAAAATCTTTAAAAAACAAAAAATGAAATCCATTATTTGCACCCTTATTTTTTAGTTGATTTATCAAGAAAGCCTTTGTCGAATCTACTTCACTGGTCGAGATAAGATTTTAATTTTAAAATATTATATTTAATTGGTTGAATTTGAAAAAGCACGTGCCTGTTTGATCGAATTGATAATAAATAAATTAGTGAACTGAAAAGAACAAAAAATTGTTGTAAACAACAGAGAGTTACAGTTAAAACAAATTACAGAATCAATTTAATTTTTTTTATTATATAAAAATAGAGATAAATGGAAAATATTCGGTTTTAATATAGGTGCTTATTGTCGCAGTCAAGTTTCCAATATAGGTTTTGTAGAAGAAAATAATCTAGATATTTGTTATATAGTTATTTTTATATGAGTTAATTATTATTTTTTTCTGTAGAATTACCTTTAAGGGATTATTTGAAAATGTAGGTTGACCGTATTTTTTTGATAAAAATTAATTTTTTTTATATATTTTAGATTATTTTAATATGTTGATTTAAAATTAAGATATATTTTTTAAAAATTCCTCTAAAAATAGCAACCCTTCATGATAATAAAAAAAATTCCATCATTAAGAGTGGCAAAAATATTTATCTGTCAAAATTTGGCATAACAATTTTTTTTTTATCCCTTAGCATTTAAAAATATCTCTGCCTAACAGCGGGAAAAGGCAATCCTCGCCGTGGTTGCCATTTATTGACCGTATAAAACTCTTTTTTTTTTTGGGCACAGATGGTCCGACGACAGATTCTGTAAATTGATCAATAGTCAATGGCAAAATAGAGCCACAAAAACATAGGCACTGTACCGAAAAGATTTTCTGAAAACGCATGCAGTGTCAAGATCCTTAATTTGCCTGCAGTTGGTCATCGCTTGTAGCCTCTAATATATGGTCCCCACGGAAAGAGCTGTCGGCCAAGCAGGGCCCCTAAATTCAGTTCCTTTCCTTGTTGTGCCATAGTGCCAGAACAAACACAAGGTAAAAGGAGAAACGAAAGGGACGAAGACAAAACAATTCAGGCAAGAGTTCATCTTTTCGATATATAGTCCTGTTGAGCCAGAAACTTCATGTTTAGTATCCTAAACAGAGGGCATAATTTCCTCATAGAATTAGCATGTGTTTATAACCAGAAACTTCTTGTTTTTGCATTAATACTTGCATGTTCAGAGATGATTCGCTTCGAGTCAGAAATCACCTTTGTGAAAGTTCCATTCTTGTCTCCACGCATGGCAGAGCTCCATGTTCAGAGATGATTCGCTTTGAGTCAGAAAGCCATGTGCTTTCTTCTGAGCACAAAACCCCTATGATAAGATTAAAAAAAAAGATGCATGGGAACCAGTAACATGAATGCTAGCAAGAACATGTCGATGTGAATTGCATTTCATTTTTCATCGCTGTGTACATGGGCAGAGCATATCTGCCAAACCCTATACAATAAGCAATTACCATTCCTTTTTACTTGGGATGAATTGGGTTTCGTGGCTTCACTACAATATTGCTAATCTCCAGGACTAGGAGCCTCTAAGGTGGCCCCCTTAGTGGATGTGCATGGGTTGGAGAGCTCTTTCATTTTAATTCTCTTTGTGCTGACAGCATTCTTTTCTCCATCTAGATAAATGAAAGAAAGAAAAATCATCTGTAGCAAGCATACTCCTAGATTGACACAATCCACAAACACAGGGATGGATTCTACAATAACTTGCAAGTCCTGTAAGCAAGCACCTGATCTGTCGATTTCAAAGATTGTGCAATCATTTCGAACGGGTGCAAGAACCCAGAAAGGATCTTACCTGTCAACAATGCCGCATGCTTGGCTAATTAAAAGACTAAATGGATTTATAAATAAAAAAAAATTGAAATTGAAAGATTGTCAAAGAGAAGAGGAAAGAGCTTTGGGTGGCAGCAACGTGACAATCCTATTTGATATATATTTATAGCCGTTACTTAGCGGGGTTCTTACAATAATTAAAAAGTGGGCCTGTGTTTTACCACTAAGAGAAAATGGGAAATAAATTACTTCATGCTAGGCCCATATTGTCTGGGCCCTTACTGTTTCTTGCCAGAAGTTGTGGAATGGAAGGGCCAATTTCCCAGAGGAAAAAATATAGGGGACTGACCGTGAAACATAGTTATTAAATCTGTCCGGTCTGGCTGGCAGGTTAATCTAATGACCCATTTGAGCCGAGTTTATTTTTGAATTACTAGAAAAGTTGAATGGTCAAACTTAAGTAATCATGTCAAAATCTAGATAAGACCCGAAAAAGGATTTTTTAAAAAATATTTCTCTACAATAATATAAAGTTGTTTCATTAAAAAAACTTAATAAACTCAGTTAATTCGTTGGCAAAAGGGTTGATGAGTTCAAAACCACGACCTGGAACTTTTAATTCACACAAGCACTCAACATGCAGTTTCAATTTAATGTCATGTTACCCGTCCGTTGTTCAAACAAATCCAGATACAGAAAAAACATTAATGGTTCCTTAATTATATGAAAAAACCATACTAAATTTGCATTTCACTTGCTTTTTTTACGTAGTTTACAACATAAATAATTTGTACCGTCTCTTTCTATTAGCGTTGAGAACCAAAAGCTAAGTGTTTGTGTGAATTAAAAGTTGATTATGATAGTAGAATGTTTAGCAGTTCTGATTAATATAAAGCATAACAGACCAGAATTAATAATGCCTCTCTGCTAATATGGTATTGACAACAGGAGCATGTTGCCATGTTCTATGAAGTAATGGGTATTTGTGTAAATACCATAACAATGTTTATAAAAACCACCACACCTCTCTATGATGGAGTTATTCCATTGTATATATAGATGTATACAGAGGAAGTAAACTTGAAAACAGGAAGATAAAACCAGAAAGATAAATACAAGAGGAAACTATATATCTCCTACAATATCTCCAAGAGGAGAAGATTAAGGAAGATCCCGTAAATCAATAGCTGATTTACTGGAATCCTCTACAATGGGAAAGAACAAATGTAAAAGGAGTCATTTTTCAGGTTCCATTTTGGTGTTCTCCACTTACAAGAGTCCGGATGGTTCCCGAAAACCAGAAAATCAATTGCTCGGATCATATGGCATCCAAAGATTCTTGCTCACTAAGCTAATGAATGTGCTCATGCGCTCAAATACAGTCACACCAGTCAAAGTTATGAATTCTGATTCCAACCAAAAGGCCCAAAAACACCATCTGTTGTAAAATCAGATGGGTACTAATTGGCTCTGAAGTATTCAAAGCTTAAGCTCAACTCATAAATTCAGACGGGGATTTACAGAAAGCTTGCCTTTCGAAGAGGTGATAAGGTTCATGGATAACAGTAATGAATGACCTATATATGTTACAATCCATGATCACTAAAAATCATATAATAGCTCAATTCTCAGCAAAAGAGAACTGAATGTAACAATGGGATGCAAACCCGGAACACCCTGAGAAGAGCTGATAGAGAGACATGAGAAATATTGAAAACGAGCAGGAGAGAGATAATTCTATCTTAATATAGCAAGTGCCATCATCCGGTGTCTTTCTGTTAGGTTGCTGCACAAATTTAGATTTGTAAGAGCACAACCACTTCAAAAGGCTGCGTGCAATTACATGTTGCATTTAAACAAAGAAATATTAAAAAGAAAAATCCATGGACAAAATGCACAAGATCACTCAGTATTCTTTGACATGCAACATTCATACATTGAAAATGTTAACCTCTGGCTTCGGATGAAGGAATGCAAGTGCCACAGATGAGGAGTGGTCGGTTAGGATTCTTCTCTTAATTAGGAGTCTTTAATCTTACTTAATTTCTTTTTTTTTATCTGATCATTACAGTCGGTTAAATTTTTCAGAATATGTGTTGAAAACTAATTCTGTTGTTATTACAACTCTTCTGTAATTTAGACTCTGCTACAACTTAAACTTTGTTTCTGACTTGGTTTTTTGCAATATTCGAACATTTTAGCTGTATTTTTTTATTCATGAAGAAGCTTGATTTGCATCTTTATTGGATCCTAAGGTTCATCATTTCTATATCAGATTCTCAACCGTAGTGAGATGCTCGACACCATTAGTTTTTTCATCAGATCAGGACATCCATCTCGTCCTTCAGCTTGCATCCGAATTTTCTCCTTTAAAATGATTTTATCTGACCTTACATCTTTCATAATATGTGTATATGATTTTGGGGTTTTAAATCGCATGATTTCGGTATCTGAAGTTTAAAATATGTCCGTTTGAATCTATAGTGTGAAAGTAGAGAATCTTGCAGCAAGAAAGACTTTATCCTGATTTTGCAGGTTTGATTAAAGGTCCATACGAACTTAGATTTCTGCCCATGATACCTTCTTTGAAAGCTTGTTATGTGTAAATTAATTTTTATTTAGCCTACGTTCATATTTTAAAATTATAACTCGGTAAAAACTTGTCACCAGTAGTAAGGTCCGAAATATAAAATGCAAAAAATCTCATATTTTAGTCATTAATTCACAAAGTTTTTTAAGCATTACAAACTCATAAAAATAACTTTCAATAAACTCAAAATACATTAAAAAGTATAGTGTAAAAAAAATAAACACACACATATATATAAAAGAGTATCTTTCAAATTCAGTTAACTTCTGAATAGTTATGTCAGTATCCTCAATACCTCTCAACCAATTCATCTTCTACAATACATGTGTATTCTTTAGCAAAAACCTTTGTCAAACATGTGATGGCAAGGTCAGGCACTTCCCAGCCAGTAAATTCGCTCAGTTAGGCAAAACAAAACCATAGCCTTTAGCTTATTGGCTTCTAGTAATATATATGAAACAAGTAAACAAAATAAGTGTGAAATAAGTTTGAAGAAAATGGTAGAATGGTTACACTTCGCAGCAGTGCCTATTTCTGGAAGGAAACAAACATGTTATAAGAACATTTCATTGCCAGTTGCTAATTTTGGGGCTGTAACAAATACATTATAAGCACAGTTCATGGGCAACAGCTAATTCTGGGGTATAAGCCAGTCAAAATGTGTAAAAATTTCGTGCAGAACTGTTCCCTTTGCAACAAACTGTGCTCAGGTTCCTCTTTTATGCAAGAAAATGGCGACAACTCTTGTAATCTTAAGTTCAATATTAAGCACTAATAAAGGAGATTATTCTGCCACCAGATTCACAAAAACGAAAAGGAGGCACGTCAATAACATGGCACAAGAGAACTCGTCTAACAACAACAGTTATTTAGAATTGGGTATTACCTCATCATAATGTATTCTAAGAATTTCTAGGTTGTGAGAGCATTTTAGCAAGTTGATCATTGGCTTGACATGGCATGGATGGCACATTGCAAACTCTAAGGACTTCAGGTTACGAAATGAAGTGCAGAGGTATTCTGATGGCACAAGTGCAAGACACTGAAGACAAAAAATAAAAATAGAGGTAACTAAATGAAGTTACAACCGTACAAAGAATCACCTCCACAATTCAATTCTAAGCTCTCAAAACCACCTGGGAGATTCTAGTCCGTTGGCTGAATTGCAAACAAAAATACAAGCAAAAGCATTTGGCGAAAAGTATCACCAGTGGGGAAAAAAAGAAAACAAAGCTATCAATTACATTAGAAAGGCAAGTGTCTAAATCAAAATTGCATATGAACAAAAACCAAATTAACAAGTAATAATCACGTTAGCTGAAAAATTAATAGAAATTGAATTTTGTATGAGGGAGCTGACTGATTTATGAAAGATTGATTTCATAGTTAAGCTTTAATTATGATGAAAAACTGGCAAACAATTTTAAGCCAAGCAAAGAAGAGAATTTTGTACCACTAAGAGAGATGCTGACAGTTTCAGAACTTCTACATTGCATAGTCCTCTGAGGATCTTGCAAATAACATTAGTTTCAGAAGGTCTACAGAATTTTACTCATCTTTTGAGGTGCGCTTTTCTGTCAATGATGTTGCTTTTTTCTCGTGAAGCAGGATTCTGCTACAACATGCTACGTGAATTGTTTGAAGGGGAATGTTTTTTATTTTTTTGCATGAATGGGTTATTGCTGTTAGAAAATGCCCTCAAACTATTTAAGAGCCCTTATTGTGTACCAAGAAAGATCTGAGCCTCAGATGTACACCAACCTCAGGCCTGCTTTTCACTGCTAGAGCCTTATATTTACACACATGGACTTTGTAGACGATGAATTTTGATGAATTGTTACAATTTTAGAACCTTATTACATTTCTAGACAGAAGGCCCCGTTTTTTTTGTCCTTTGAAGAAAGAGTGATGTTCATAGGAGAATTACAGCTTTTTAATATTATTGTGTATCAATGAGCTTATTCTTTATTTTTCCTTCGATTTTTAACGGTTAACAATCTGCTGTTGATGGATTCAATGTTTACATTATGTAAATGGCTTCTCATGGGTTCGTCTTCAAAGAAGTTTTCCACCTATCATCCTGGTAGAAAATCAACACCATTATCTGTTAGGATCGGGTTGATTCATGCCCAGAAATGGAAGACAAGCTTTTTAACGTGATTCGGCAATTCAACAATCGTCTACGTTGACGAGTAACTAATTCCATTAGGTAGAAAGTAAAATATAATCTACAACAACGTAGGAGAAGGAACACCCTCAACTCAACTCTAAACATCTTTAATTACCTCACATCTCTCTCTATCTCTCTGTTGCTGCAGCTACTGCTTCTAATGCACTACAATATTATGCTGCTGCTTGCTCTACTTCTATTGAACAATTACAGCTCTATTTATAGCTGAAAATGGAGGGACAAACATCCTCATTTTCATGAGCCTTCATTATGGCCAACAATTTGGTAGACATACAGTCCATTTTCCAGCCTTGTTCCGGCACATTTTCAATTAGTTCACAACTTTTTTTTTTCCAATTTATTGATTAATATATATATTTTAATTCATTATATTATATTAAATACGGACATCATATTTTCATTTCTCGAGCAACTGATATTATAATACTAGAAAATATATTTGATGTATCAATATATTTTGAAAAAATAAATTTTAGCCTAAAATTGTATTTAAAAAGCATGAATAACTTAATAATAGATGAATGAAGTTTATGTCTGTATATAACATGTTTAGGCGTGAGAAAAATACCAAATCTAAATGACATGGATGTAACTCATTTCCAAGCCCAATTTTTTTGGGCATGGTTAAGGGCAGAGTCCAAGTATGCATAGCTTTGTTAAGCTGGTAGATCTAATGTTTTTAGATTTAGTTATGTGCTGAGTTCAAACGAATATGAATATGACGAGTTGTCAGACCCAATATCCATTGATTCAGCTAAACGTTGAGCCCATATAAATGTGAGTTTGACGAGCTATCAAACTCAATAACTTAGATTTCAGCTACGCGCTGAATCCAAGCAAACATGAGTCTAGTGAGCTATTAAACTCACTGTCTATGGGTTTGGTATCGTGTCAAGCTCAAGTGAATATGAGTTTGGTGATCATTATAGACTCCATGTCAGGCCATAAAGCTTCATTTATTTATTATTATGACTTTTAACATAAAATGTCAATGTTAAAGATATTCATCTCTCTATATTCTTAGGTGTATAAAAGTATTCTAAGAACATACCATATTTTCATCGCCGTTAATATTGTGTAAGGGATATTTATCCTTCATTAATATTGTGTAAGGAATATTTGTCTTTCATTTAATGTTATGTAAGAGTTATTTATCCATTATTAATACTATTAGAAGAAAATAATTCTTCAACCCCTCCACTTCAATAAAATAACAAAATTTATAAATATCCATCTGCACATATATTTTAAGATCATTCCTTTATAAAATATTATTATAATCTCTCTTTACAAAAACACTTAGAGTATCAAATACTTATATAAAAAACATTGTGCAGGTATATGGCAATTCATGTCAAGCTACACCTTTATTGGTTATTTTGACCCAGGAGAGGGTAGCAATTACAAGAACAAAGTGAGGAGCCAATTTATCCATTCACGTTAGCCTTGTTTATAGTCTTTTCTGAGATTTTTTAGAACATCCTCGGTATTCATATATATATATATATATTAAAAGAAATAACTTGAGATTCTATCGCATGATTTTGAGCCAGTCATTGTACAAATGGATGATGATTAACAGACGTTATTTGGCTGGATTCTTGAACGAAAGTG
>Ga0325402_1000381_pt1 | contig 29764 bp, 19 predicted proteins | sample PopdelMetagenome_22_FD_207212 | JGI IMG/M metagenome (GOLD analysis project Ga0325402, IMG submission 207212) | Populus deltoides microbial communities from Bellville, Georgia, United States - Xylem-PdKOR-R3 | ecosystem: Host-associated > Plants > Phyllosphere > Stem > Wood/Secondary xylem... | reverse complement strand
GAAGGCAAAACGAAAGTTCAGAATTTTGTTTCTTGGTTGCTTGTTCAAGTAGTGTTTTTGAGGCATAACCAAACATCACTTTGAAGAAACAGTGTATCCTGCATCTACAGATTTGTTAAAGATCGATGAGACCAAAGATATATCTTTTTGGCGACTCTATCACTGAAGTTTCCTTTGGTGATGGTGGTTGGGCTGCCTCTCTCAGCAACCATTTCTCTCGCACGGTAGTAACTCCCTTCTCTCTTTCATACTTTGCTAAATTTTCTTATTACAAGCTGCTAATTAAGGAGTTCTGAATATATTTCTTGTCTTTGTGTTTCTTAATTATGTATTTGGTTCTTGAGTTCAATTTTCAGGTTGATGTGGTGCTGAAAGGGCATAGTGGGTACAATACCAGGTGGGCTCTTAAGGTGGCAGAGAGGATATTTCCGCCGGTGGGAAGTGGTGGTGCACCGACTTTGGCTGTTACGGTGTTCTTTGGTGCTAACGATGCTTGCCTTTCCGATAGATACGCTGCCTTTCAACACGTGCCTCTCCATGAATACAAGCAGAACCTTCACTCTCTCATCTCATTTTTCAAGGTATATACATTATTCAAAATTTTTTTTATGTTATCTATATGTAAATTATTATAGTAATTGACCGTTTTTATTGGGTCATGGTCTAGATACTGCTAGTTGAAAGGTTAATTTAATAAAATTAAAAAATTATATATTTTTTCTAGATTAGTTTTAAAAACGCAATGCTCATCCTTTCATTTTCCATGTGGACATGTGTGGTCCAGCCATGCCCTTGCAATGCAGAAATTAAATTAATGCTTTATTTCTCCAAACTTATTATCACCTATTATTATTATTATTATTATTATTATAACGTTCGATGTTGAAATATTTTTAATAATAGTTGTTTCTTAAGCTATTATTTATTTAAAAATATATTAAAATAAGTTTTTTATATTTTTTAAAATTAATACATACTTTCTAAAATATATAAAAAATAATTTAAAATTAAAAAATTAAATTTTTTTCAAAACATATTTATATAGAACAAAAACAAACAACAATGTGTGGCCAAGAAGTCTTCTCCTGAGACTCTCTAAGTTTAAATTTTAAGGATTTGTTTTAGTGCCTCGAACATGATATGTTTTTACTATCATTTATATAAGAGATTTACGGTTCTTTAAATTTTTTATTTTTGGTTTTAGATTATTTTGATGTGTTAATTTTAAAAATAATTTTTTAAAAATAAAAAATATTATTTTAATATATTTTTAATAAAAAAATAATTTAAATCACAATCGCTAGTATAATCTCAACCAACTTCTCACACACACACACACACAACAATGACTCTCTCTGTTTTTTCTAGATTAAAAATCTGTACGTGGCCACAGATCAGCCATGAAAATTATATGGTGTTAGGTAGGTTTTGCATATAATTCTCTTACATATTAATTAGGAAATATTGAACCTATCTCAAGGTAGGTTGATAGAACCACACACACACAGAGACAGAGACAAAAGAATGACTTTCTCTGTTGGGTAGCTTGATGTCATATTAAGGACAGTACATGAAGTTGATGAAACTTGTTAAGAATATGTTTGGGAAAGAGATTTAACATGGTGCAAAAGTGGTTTTTAAAATTATATTGAAAGTGCGCTTGGAAGTGTAATAAAAATGATTTTTTTATTTAAAATTATATTAAAATAATATTTCTCTTAAATAAAAAGTTTAATAAAAAGATGATGATAAAACTTGCTGTGGTGGGTGAGCCCAGGTGTAGCTGTTATTGTTGGCCATTGTGCTTTTATGACCATCCATAATATATATTATGTGAAAAATAATAATGGCTCAGCGTAACATGCAAAAGTGTGCTTGGAGTGGGTACGCGTGTAGCCAATGCCTGTCTTTATTAACTCTTTATTTATTTATTTATTTATTTATTTAACATCTAGATGATAAGCTGTTGGTTTATTTTATTTTAATTTTTGCTGGTCATGATTATTAACGAGTATATGGTCATTGATTGGATTCTAGTGGATTTCGTCATCACAAGTTTTATTGGGCTTTTCGTTGTCTTTCTTCTCTTGTCTGTATAGTATAGTATTTTTTAAAATTATTTTTATTTAAAAATATATTGAAATAATTCTCATAAACTTGTATATTTGAGATTTTGGTAGGCTAAATAAATCTTGTACATTATCATTTTCATAAACTTGTTGAATAAATATTTTCTCATGCATCTATATGTTTTTGTGTGTTTTAATGGCAATATATATATATATATATATATATATATATATATATATATATATATATATATATATATATTAAATCCATGCTATGAGAAGAAATCATATTTTTGAACAAGCATTTTCTACTCTTTCATTTGGCACATTATTTCAAGCTAAAAAACTTTTTGGGCGCTAGAATATGTAGTTTTTATTTTGATGTAGATTATAAAAATATCCAAATTGTGTTTAAAATTATGATAAAAATTATTTTTTAAAGTGTTTTTTTGTACTTGAAAATATATTAAAATAATAATAATAATTATTATTTTTTAAGATTTATTTTTGATATTAACACATGAAAACAATTAAAATTATATATAAAAAATTAATTCAAAAGAAAAAGAATTTAAAAATTTGTTAAAATATTTTTTAAACGCACAAGGAATCAAGTAAACAAGTTTTTCACCAAATAGCAAATAACATGTATTTTAGGCTTCTATTCTTGCAAGATTTCTTTTTACCTTGAAAGTATCTATCTAGACCACTTGTATATATGGAGAATGGTGAAGGCATTTTACAAAGATTAAAATGATTAAGATGCTCCATTTTAATAGAGATGATCCTCTCGAATTAGAGGTTAATGGACACAAAATACTTGTGATTTGGACCACCCCAACCCTTTTTCTCGTTCGGAAGTGTTGTTAGATCCCAATTTGCATATAGATTATAAACAAAAGATCATGCTAATGATAGATCCCAATCAATATATATATATATATATATATAGTACCCCTATATCGTTGTCCACTGTCAGCCTTAATTTTTTGAAAGAACCTGCTATATGATCGACGAATGCTTAATTTGTTATAGAATAAATGTTTTTATATCAAGTAGTTTGGATTCGTACCCATCAAACCTCTACCAATGCATTTTAAATGATTTGTTAAAGCTAACATCTTTATGTTCTTGTTTAATATCAGAAGCGTTGGGCAGAGACTGTCATTCTCCTCGTCACTCCTCCTCCAATTGATGAAGATGCACGCCTCCGGTAGGAAAACGGATGCCCTTAACAGCTTTATGCATGTCTTATGTATAATTATTATGCTTCTGTCATTGCTATTAGTTAGAATAGATGTCAAAGCATATTCTTACAGCCTTACAGGGTTTATGCTCAGACATGCATTAAAATTTTGCAGACATCCATACATGGAGAACCCATCAGGTCTACCTGAGAGGACAAATGAAGCTGCTGGTGCTTATGCTCAGACATGCATTTCTGTTGCCAAAGAATGTGGATGCCCAGTGGTAGATCTCTGGACCAAAATACAAGAGTTTCCTGACTGGAAGGAAGCTTGTCTATGGTATTTTAGATTTTATCTTTCCTGTCTATATACACTACATAGTTTGCTGCAGGGGGTGAACATGATGGATGTTTCAATATCATGTATTTTCTAAATAACTGATAACTGATCCTCTTTCGCTATTAATTCATTTAACGAATTCTTTGAATTTCTTCCAAAATAACACAGTACAAAAAGTAGCACAGTTTAGAGAATTTACGACTCTTTTAAATTCCAAAACTGGCTGACATATTTTACCGTAAAAAATGAAGAAGAGAGTAGAGATAAAAGAAGAAGGAAAAAAAAAAAAACAGAAGCTATGAAGACATCAAAACTTTAATGATGATATTATTATTACTGTTGGAAAGATATTAACGGTACAAATCCATCAATATGGTAAAAAATCACGAACTGTGACCGGAGGAGACCATACGAGCCGTCCAAATATGTTGAGGCTTCTTTGCTTCCAGATGGCTCGTGTGGCATACTCTGGTCACCATTGATGACTTTTTTTTGATGTTGTTAGATTTATTTTGATGAGATTTTTTCAACAGTACCGGTAATGTCGTCACCAAAGTCTTAGTGTACTTTCAAGATTTTATGACTTTTTTTACTTTTTTGTTTTTTCTTTTTCTTCACAAACTATAAAGAGAAAAGAAGAAAGAAGAAAAAAAAAAAACCCGGAGGCATACTATGTACCTCTTTCAATGAAGAATACTATGTACGTCTTGAAACACTGAAATATGCGCTTGTTTGCTGGTCATGTTTTTTTCTATATCAATGTTACCCTAAAGTGTTCAGTGACATGTATAATTATTTGTAAATCCTATCATCTATTATTGCAAAGATGTTAATGAACTATTTGGGAATCTGAGTAATCGCTTTCTTGGTTCAAATATGTAAAATATCTGGTTCTTGTATGAGGTTTTTTCTGGTATTTAAGATTGGCATCCATTTCTGCGATTTTCCACTACCGTGGATTGAATAAATTAAACTAAATTTTGCTCTATCAATGTCTGACCTGTGAAGATCATTTTCCTGAAAAAAGCAAGAATTTTTGGCTGTACTAAAATGCAGGTTAGGTAACTCTGATCAATACTTGTTTGAATTGCAGTGATGGCTTGCATCTTACTGAGACTGGCAACAGGATTGTGTTCGAGGAAGTGGTCAAGATACTGGAGGAGCAGGGCTTAAGTCCAGGAAAATTGCCAGCTGAGGCCCCACTTTTCGCCAACATTGACCCTAAGGATCCACTCAAAGCATTTGAGGGTTATTAATGTATTGTTTATAAGTTGCACTATTCAAAGGTTGATATCATTTTGAGAAAAGCACAATTTCAAACATTCAGAATGGTGACTCACTCTCCGAATTCCAGTGAATGTAGCTCGTTATGTAATAATATTCATGTTTGTTGTCATGTTCTTCTAGATAATGAAAGCCAAGGATCATATCGCATCTCTATCGCACTCTATTATTGAATAATTTATAGTGCTCCTTATTTTGTTAAACTTTGAAATATCTTTGGAAAATCCTCTTTGATATAGAGAATGATTCTTGAGATTGTAGCCATTACACCCAAAATATTTTTATTTCTGAGGAGTAACACTCTTATGATTATAGGTTGAATAATACTAAGAGTCAGTTTACAGTCGAGGGAGTAAAGTGAGGTTCTCTTTAGTGTTTTTGAATTTCTTTCCTCTAACATGGCTCCCCTTTTTTTTTTCTTTCATCTTTTCTGTCATTTTTTTTTTGGTCATTTGGCCATATGTCTACAATTTGAGCTTCTGTAGACAGCTTTGATTAGATCATTAGTTGAATGAGGCTTGGCTGAAGTGGTCCAACTAAGAACTTTAGAAAGCAGTGCAGGATTTGAAACATTAGGAGCACTATTTGATCATGTCATTTGTCCTGTATTCTGATCTTCAGACACTTGAGCACTTGGATAGTTTGAAGAGGATTAACAATGATATGTATGCACGGTGTATTACTTTTTACAGAAATTCTCGTTCAGTTCACAGCACAAATCTAGTTTGCGAAATAGAATGGTTGATGCTTTGAGTAGGCATACAGATTTTCTAGTGACCTGGAGTATATTGAAATTGTAGGGTTCAATGTCCTGAAAGAATTATATGCTCTTGATGAAGATTTTCAGGAGACTTGGGACAAGTTCTGATTAAAGCAGCGAACAGGGGACTGCCACATTCATGATGGTTACTCAAGAAAAAGTAACCTACGCTATGTTCCACGATCATCCCTTACACAGAAATTGATTCGAGACCTATATGGTGGCAGACTGGCTGGGAGTACAAGCAGAGATAAGAATATTTTAACTGTTGCAGACACATCTATTGGCTACAGCTAAAGCACGACGCTATAAAATTTGCACAGTTCTATTCTGTCAGAGAGTTAAGGAGAAGTCCCAAAAGACTGCTCTATAAATGCCATCGTCCACTCCTGTCCCAATAAACCGGTCTATACATGGCGCCGTTTTCTATTCCTGAGCACATTTATAAGGATTTGTCTGTGTTTTTTTGTGTTCGACATTTCTCCAACTCAACGAGTAATGAGTTTAATTTGTTTGAGTTGTGGTTGACTAGTATTCTAAACATTTAAAAGGACACACTTCCTAATTTATAAGAAAACGCAGATGCATACAGAATAGCCAAACTATTTTTAAAGAGGATGTGAGGTTAACCGGTGACTATCCTGTTCCCCGGGTGTTAAAAAATAATCTGTTAATCCATTGTAAACACTAATCACTAACTAAATAAATATAATTGTAGAAAAACATTATGAACTTTTCAAAAGATAAAAAAATAATGTGGAAGCCAAACCTAGAATAGACAACTTAATTTCATTAGTTTAGAAAATTACAGTAGTATTTTTTACTATAAATCATTTGTATTTATACTACATTACTTGTCAAGACAAATACTTTGTTTTGTCTTCTACCATAATAGCTTGCCAGAATACCTAATAATCTTCAAAATGTTGTCATCCTAATTGGAATTTTTAATTGTTAACAGTTAAACCAACCTGCTAACTTAACAAGTTTTCTTGTTATAGTACATAATTGATTTAATACTATGTCAATTTTATACTTTAAATCTTGACTCTTATTAGAAAATTTATTTCATAAATTGAAACAGTTTATTTTTGCATGTCATACAATTTCACATTGCTAATAAGTAGGAAAAAACTTACTTTTCAACTTACTTTTTTAGACTTTGTTTGACACGTCTTTAGGTATAATAATCTCTTCTAGTTTATATTTTACAAAGTAATTCTTTCAAAAGAGGAGGCTACCGACATATTGTTGATTGAATTTCCATGTGTTGTGTATTCTAAATCTGTATGATCAATACTAACTCTTTAAGTTTCTAATAGTCCATCAAGTTTCTATATTGCTGATAATTTCTTTGTCTGTTTGCACACCATCAACTCTTTTTTAAGTGCTTTGAGCATAGTGGGAGATCTAGATATCTCTATTTTTTATAGTCTTAGATCCTCGACCAGATTGTTCTTCTCGTTCTTAATAGTTTTCAGCTTGTTGAACAACTTCTTGCAAGTTTAATTCATGATCGATAATAATAGAAGTAATATCTAAATAACTAGAATAACTAATATTTTGATTTATATAAGATATTTGTTCACAATTTTGTATTTTTCCAGAATCACTTAATGTATTGTCAATTTTGTACATGTTAGTGCATCTATCAACAAGACCAACAACAACAAATTCATTATGAATTAGAATTTTTCAAAATCAAATTCATTGCTTAATGTAATAATAAGGGCTTTTCCTTTATTTCTTTTGAAATTGAGATATTAATTTCTTAAGTGATCATATCATGAGCATTCAAAACACTTAACTCTTTCCTTAAATTTAGTTTTACATTTACTTCTATTTCTTGACTCATTTATTTTAGCAAAATCTTTGTTTTTTTTTAATTTATTTTTTATCTTTACCATTGTTCTTTTTCTTAAACATGAATTTTCTAAATTTCCTAGCACCAAGAGTAATATCTTCACTATTAAAATCATCATCAAAAGAATAACCATGTTTTTTCTTAACAAATTTAAGTTCAATAAAGGTACCTTTCTTTTGATTAGGGAATGTAGGTTCATAAATTTGTATGGAACCTATCAATTCTTCAACACGTATAGTGTCCAAATCCTAGCTTTCTTTTATGGTTGTTACATTTATCCGAAATATTTCAAGTAGGAATCATAGATTTATTTTCTTACAATTCATGAATCCATTTTTTCTTTTAGACTAAACCTAGAATCTACAATATCGTTAATTTTTGTATAAAACTCATTAAAATATTCATCTTCCAACATTTTTATCTCCTCAAATCTTAAGGTTAAGAATTGTAATTTTAGATTTTTCATCATCTAGGTTCCATTGTGAGTAATTTTAAGAATATCCTAAACTTTCTTGGCTATCTTAAATATAGAGATTTTTATAAATTCATTGAAATTGATGAAAAACAGAGTAAACATCAGACTTGAAAACGAGAGGATAATACCATATATATTTTGTATATGCATCAACAAAGATAACAAAATAATGATAGCCATTCGAAGAAAAGGGGAGCAAGACCCTATACATCATTAAAAATTAATTCAAGTGGATCAGAAATTTTGTGACCCGTAGGTCCTAAAGACAGACACAATGATTTTTCTAAAGGACAACTTTGACATTGAATTAAGATGTTTGTTGTTACAAATAATCTTATTTTTCGAGACTAACAATTGAAAAATATGGGAGATAGGATGACCTAGTCGACGATGCTATAAATCGACAGAAGCAGAAATGCAGGGAGACCAATAGGCTTGAGGAATTGACGGATGGAAGTCCTGGACAAAGCATAGAGACCATCTTTACTCTGACCTAAGAGAAGAACTTCATTGGTGTTGAGATCCTTGACATAAAACACAAAAGGGTGATTCAAAATAAACATTGTTATCAAGATAAAATTTTTGAACAAAAAGCAAACATTTCGTGATTGTAGGAACATGAAGAACATTAGAAAAGGTGAAATAATTATGAGGTGTATATATTTTGGTATGATCGATATGAGATATGAGAAGTCCCTTACCATCACCAACATGTAAATTATTGTTACCGAGATATGGTTCTGAAGTAGCCAAAGTTATAAGGTTAGGTGTGACGTGTTGATTTGCACCGGTTTCCGGAATCCAATCGGGATTACCTGTTGAGGAGAGATTACGCAATGCCAGATTTACACTAGGCTGCTGTCCATAGCCTCGGTGCTGGAGTTGAGGGCAGTGCGAGGCTGTATGGCCAAACGTTTGGTACAATTGGCAGCGTGGATTCTGCCCCCTGCTGCGCTGCCAATTGCCCTGCCAATTTCCTTGTCTGTTGTCACTAGTGTAGGAGCTATGGAGGCTACAGAAATCTGGTCTGGACACTACAGATCAGTTGCCTCTACTGCTGAGCTGGTTGGGACGCCAACCTGCATGGAAACGACCCCTGCTGCGGCCAAAGTTTCCAAAGGTATGGCATTAAGAAACAAAGGCAGAAGGAGGTGTGCTAGGCGTGGGCAGTAGACCCCATGGATGGATGTGATGATTTGTGAATAAATTCATGCATGAGGAGATGACTATGAAGATTTGCATATGGTAGAGGTTCGGCCTTGGTAACAAGGCGTGTTACTAAGTCTTTAAACTCTCCCCAAAGGCCACGAAACACATATAAGTTGAAATCCTTTAGTGAAACAGGCCGGCAAGCAGCGGCTAACTCATCAAACAAGGCCTTAGCTTTTTGCATAAATTGAGTTACCGATTCATCACCTTGTCGAAGATCTTGAAGAGAGCCATGAAGTTGCATAATATGAGAGTTTGATGTGGAATTAAGCTAGAGCTTGCTCAAGTGTGTGCTAAGCAAAACATCAAGTTTGGCAGCCAACAACAAGATAGTGAGGAAAGCGGAGCACGTAGAATGAGTTGGTCATGTTGCTTCCAACAAATAAAGAGTTGATTTACTTGAAAAGAGGTACCATCAGCAGAAAGAACATGTGGAGAGGGGCAGGTGTTGGAGTCATCAACAAAGCTGAAAACTCCTTGACCTAGGAGATACGACATCATCTACATCCGCCAATAGAGATAATTGGTATTTGTTAACTTGAGAGAGATGACTTGGTGAGTGTGGGAGAGGGAGATAATTGTAGTGGTAGAAACTGCATCAGAAAAAGGCTGCAATAGGGGAGTATTGTTGGGGTTAAAGATGGTGTGACCACCAGTTGTGGGCTATGACAACAGCAGAACAGAAGCAGCAGAGGAGGACAAGAGTGCTGCGGTAGGGGAAGGAGCTGGCACTGTCGGTGCTGCAGAAGAAGAGGTAGTAGGCGGCTGTGATGAAGAGTTAATTGCAGAGAGAGAGGAGATGAAGTGTTTTAGTTTATTTAGGGCTTTGATACCAAGTTGAGAATAATATAATGTCTTAGGTTGTGCCTCAACCAACCTTTCCTATATATATATGTGTGTGTGTGTGTGTGTGTGTGTGTGTGTGGCAGAACACGACAGTAACTGTAGAGATTACAACATTGGAATAATCCTACGTTAATTTTCTATTCAGATATATACATGTTATACATTATAATATTGAGAAACACTATATTCATGCCTTTATAAAATAATTATTTTATTATATTTTTAATTAAAAAATATTTTTATAAAAACATCATATATCATAGTGTAGCTTGTACCTAACTACCTAACTTCAATAGGTCATGTTGTTGATCCAGACATACGCTTGGGGCTGCAATCCCGATCCAAAAAGCTTAGTTAGATGTTAGAGCTCAACAACGCGAAGTCAACAAGACAACTTTAAATTTCAAAGTCCACTTCTAAAATGATACTAATTGTTACAAATTACATTATATTATTATATCTAGTTTATTTATGTTTCTCTTCTTCACAATTTTTAGCTAGGTTTATTATGTTAATGTGAAAAGGTTTCACTAATGGTGTTAGAATATGTATAATATAAACTCAACATGGACTTCAATGTTTATATCCAAGAAAATTTGTTGTTAACATGTCTTATCTTTTTATCTTACTAATTCTTAATACCTTACTTGTTAAATGATTAATCTAGATTTGCATTGTACAACCCTTGGTACAAAAAATACTTGGCACTTTCATAGCCTACTGTATGGTATAACCGACACCTATGCTATGAAAGGAACTTGATTTGTTGTTAACATAAGTTAACATCATGAATTCCTGACAGTATTTAAAAGTATGGTGTTACTAAAATAAGATAATTAATATGAACATGTTAAAAATTTATAATGAACTATTAAGGATAAATCATCCGATTGGAACCTCCTTTTGTGTGTGGTTTCCAGTTGATTAATAAAAAGAGTTTATACTACACTTATGTCTAATATTATTAGTGGATCCTTTAACCTTGACAATTGCTTTTATCTTTGATTAATACTCACATCAATATCACATCTCAAAAGTTCTCTTTAACTCCTTTTCATTTATTATTTATAATTTATATAGTTGACTTCCCTATGGTTCGACCTCGGTCTTGCCAGGTTATTTATTACTTCGACACTCTTGCACTTGGGATAAGACATCAATCTTTTGATCGTGTCAAGTTTTTGGCGCCGTTGCCGGGGAGGTAAGTTACTGTATAAATTGTATATTTTATTTTATTTTTCTTTTCACTTTTATTGTTTTTCTATTTTTTTTCTTTTTCTTTCCTTTTTGCACTTGCATGAGAGTTTGGTTATGTACATTAAGTGGTAGACCTTGAAGGGTATCCTCATCTTCTTCAGAAAATATGGTCGAAGAGGATAGCCAATCGTCGTTTCATAATGAGAATAATGAGAATAATCGAGTTAGAACACTTAGAGACCACATGAATCCCACAAAAATAAGTGTACCATCATGTATAGTTTTCCCTCCTGATGCATCTCACTTTAATTTTAAGCCAGGCATTAATTAACTTTTACCTTCTTTTCATGACTTAGATTTAGAAAATCCATACTTGCATTTGAGAGAATTTGAAGGTTTTGCGTGCGTATCAAACAGACACATGTGGGAATGTCCGTGATCTTTGAACAACGTGTACGATGTCATTTGGTGATCAAATATCGACTTCCACAATAGTGTTTTAATCCTCACAGTGTCACCTCCATTATTGGGTGGCACGTGTGGCCAAAAGATATTAGGTTTTGTGCTAGTGATCAATTTTTTCTTTTCTTAATTTCAACACCTACCCTTGCATATTTTCAAAGCAGCCCTATGATTTTTTTTCTTTTAAATTTAGTTTTTATTCTTTTATTGCTAATTTTTTTATTTTAAATAATCTATAAAATTCAAATTTTCTCTCAATTTAATCATCATTTGAATTTTTATTTTCAGAATTGGTTCTCATTCTTTTAATTGTGATTTTTTTTTAATCATTCTCTTAATTTAATTATTTTTTCAATTGCATCCCTTAATAAGTTTTTATTTTATTTTATATCAAATTTAGTTTTTATTCTTTTAATTGCTAATTTTTTTTTTAATTTTTTTTATTGGAACTTTCTTTTTCGATTTCATTCCTCAACACCTTATTAATCAAGTTTTTGTTAATATAAATTTGACTTCATGATTTTTGTTTTAGTTTTCCTTCTATGAGAAGATTCCAGACTCAAGACCCAGGTCACAGATTTAAAAGATTTTCATGAGTCGGCTTAAATTTGTTTTAGGTCTTTTTTTACAATATTGATTTTTTTTAATTTCATCATTTTATGGAGTTATCCTGATCTAATGTGCCATGTCACAGGTTTCGCGGGTTAACACAAGGTGACCTGAGCTAATTTTTTAAAAATAAATTCTCTAGGAATCTTGCTTTCCTAATTTGCCCTAGTTATGAGAGCAAGGGTTCCTTTTATTCCGTAATTTGTAAGAGAATACTGAGTTTTTTCATCAATAAAATTGTTGGAGTTCAATTGCAGCTTAATTTAATTTGTTTATCCATTATGCTTGTGACGCGATCAAACTCTCGAGCAACTACTAACTGCTGCCTTAATTGAACATAACTAATTAATTTCAAGGAAAGAAGATCTAGATGACCCTCCCAGTTCCATCCATAGATGAAACAACAAGGAAAAAAAGAAAAGTTCAGCGAAAATTTTAGATGTTCAAGCGCATTTTCCATAAATTAAATTCAGAGCCAGGGTGGTTTCTACAATGCCTTTGAAGTTTTTATTCCTTTTCTTGTGACTCTATGGACATAAAGATATTACTTGACATCAAAACAAAATCCCATACCAAAAATTGTACGTTACGGAATTTTATTTGGATGTTTTAAGAGTTTTCGTCTAAGGCATTAATGTATTTTAAAATGCCTGAAAAGACATCGTAGAAGGTACCAAATTTAATGAAATGGGTGGTTTTATCCATCTTGTGCGGGGTTATTTGTGCTTCTTCCTCTAAGGCATTTCTGACATTGGTTGGAACAGGTGATGTTCAGGATCTGGCCCTCCAGGTGAAAGTCTTGAAGGTGATGTATCGGTCACATTCCTTTTTGACATCTCATAGCCTAATTTCTGTAAGAGAGAGCTGCTTGCAATCCTTTTAATTAGGCATAGACTCGAGCCCACGATAACTTATTGCTTCCAAATTAATCATATTTGCGGATAAAATGACCAGGATCAGCATTGAAACTCGCAAGACAGTTGAATTAGCCATGTATTATTCCCTAAGAAAATGTTTGAGAGTGACCACTGAAGCATGCAAACTTAAAGAGTGATTGTTTGCTTAAGGTACTAGGATTAGTGAAGTAGTGTAGAAATCAATAGGAGCATGCATGGATTTATAATGCAAATGCGTAAGAAATAATACTCGATTACTATCAAAAAAAAAAATGCGTAAGAAATACCCAAGATTTTGTAGATTAAACAATAACAAATTTGACTTCTATCCCCTGTGTATTGCTGCCTTTTTTCTTCAATGGAGGTCTGCACATGTAACCCGCCGTCACCTTAAATTACTCGAATCCTTTGTCTATAGTCCCCACTAAAAATCACCCATGAATAATAATCAGGTGCTGCTAATATCTTAGATTGGCCAACTAGAACTTGTTGGTCTACTCATCATCTGTTCTTTTATATCTGAAAATTTGGACAGTTCTTGAAGAAACTATCAAGAAATGCTAGGAGTACGGAAGCCTTTGAACAATAAAACAAAGGAGTGCACATTTTTTTAATTTATTCAATAACATTTCAATCGCCACATACAAAAGCGTTCCAACTTTTGATGTTGGCTAATGTCTTTCCACCTGGTCATTGCAAATATAAAATTGCCTCCTTTGATGCCTCATTTGGTTAGCAGTTAATGCTGTTTGCTTTTACTAATTATTTTGGCTCATGCACAGTCCTATTAGAAATCTTTTATGTTTCTAAAGCAATACAGGACACGACAAGAAAAGACAACCTGAGAGAGGGAGAATGTTTTTCTGTTTTGTTTTTTTGGATAAAGACCGCAAACTTTTGACGCTGAAGATAGTCAAGGATTGAATACTTTCAACTTGGCATTGCCCAATATTGAAAAAAAGGAATGATTATGTCATTATCCATTCAAAAAGTTATAGCTAGTAGATATACAGATCCCACTTAAATTAATCATATATTGATCATGAACATGGGTCGCTCATGATATGCACTCAAATGCAACTTTTGCTACAGAGGCAGAGAAGGTTTTCCACCTACTGATAGTCTCTTGGTGTGTGAATTAGAAACTCGGGAAAGCAGAGCACATCAAGTAAATGCACGGAGGTGCTAAAAAAAATAGTAGACTTTCAGGACTTGGAAAATGTTATTTGATCAGCAAGAAGGATTGCAATTTTAGGTTTCTCATTGAAACTCATGACTTGACTAATTCCTTGACTACGTAGATGACAAAGAAATTTGGCACTAAAATTAACATATTACTTTAACATTTATCCAATATTTTTGTTGTTGCTGCTGCTTCTAATTAGTTAGCCAGGGATCAGCTATAATTGAGCTACATGGATAACTTTGAAGAGATGTTTTGTGTAGGGTAATTTGCCTATAACTTTGGTTCCGACACTCGGACTATGCTCAAACTTTTCTAGAAAATTCTAAAAGTTCTGTTATATAAAAACAAAATTTGACTGATTGAGGTTCAAAAGACCTTTGAATTAGGCATAACAAGTGTTGTTCATGTTAATTTTGTTATTTTTCATTTTCATTTTTAGATTTTATAGTTTGTTTAGGATTTTAATTACTTTTTTCTTTATTTTTAGATTTTATAGTTTGTTTAAGATAAATTATTCAGTAATAAAATTTTGAATTATAATTTTTGTATGGTAATTTTATTTGGCAAAATTCTATATTACTTGTTCTTCTTGTTTTTCTTGTGTTATTTTCATTTTTTTTTTAATATTCATGTCTACGAAATTACCCATGCAGGCAATAAAATGTATCGATTTTAGCAAACTTGACGAAAGAAAAAAAACATTATATTATGAGATTCTCGTATAATTAAGCAATGTTAGTAAAAATGAACAAGTTAGATCATGTACACTTTTTACTAGGAGCTAAGATAAATTAACAGTACAAAATGCAGATATGTAATTAATGACAAATCAAATGGATTAATCACATAAAGGAAAGAAAACTAATTAACCGAATCGTAGAACTGCATCCAAAAGTCCAATTTAAATGGTTAAGCTTCAAGGAAATGCCCATGGACACGGATAATTTATTACAAGGATGATGAAGATCACAATTTTAGTTACACTAAAAATGAAGTATTGCATTTCTTAATTAGGTATGAAATTGGAATCCATGTTATTGTCTAGTCTTCAGCAGCTTGTGAGGGCAAGAAGTTTGCTTTAATTGCAAGTAGGGATTTCATTTGGTCGTTGCCATTCTCCAGTCCTTGAGATTTCACAAACTCTGATTTGACTTGAGATTACATTAAAAATAAAGAAGTAAAACTCAAGTACGTATAGATTCAAGATCAAGTCATAAATATTTTCATTAAGCAATATGATGTTTTTGTCTATCTGTAAGATATGTTAGGAGTTAATTATCATAAATCAAGTTTAAGGAAAAATGTTAAAAATAAATTAAAATTTTGATTTTTTCTTTAAAAACAAGAAAGTAGTTTATTAATTAAGAACCAGTCGATTGGTTAAAACAGAAAAATCACTTTACTAGTTGAGAACTAGTTGACGAATTAAGTTGGTAGAATTTCTTTTTCTCATTAAATTAGATTCTTTTTTATTTAGTTTAATTCTTTATTTCTCTAGAAACGCAAGCCTATATAGATCAGCTTGTAATTAGAAGGTTTGTATATATAGAAAAGAGAACTCAGAGAAAAACACTTAAAAAATGTATCTTCCTCTTAAGTTTTCTCTTGTTTTTTAGCTCTGCAATTTAGCATTACTATCCATAATAAGCCACTACACTAATTTTCTTCCAATAAATCCCCGTTATCCAAAGAGAAAACGAACAAGAACCAAGATCCACACATTGATAAATAACAGTAACATGATATAATCATTCTCATAAAAACAAATACTACAACGATTGAGATTACATGAATATATAACTCTCATGAATGCAGTATCCTTTCTTGGTTGATTTTAAACAAGTTAGTGATGATGTGGATCAGGTCCCCCAGGGCTCAACCTATCAGGCCGCTTGTACCTGGTTTGGTTTGCTGCACTGGCAAGTTTATGCAATGCCTCGAACATTTGGCTTACATTCCTCCTCTTTACCCTTAAATTGAAAGCGCGACTATTGACCCTTGAAGACAAAAGCAACAGTACCAAGACTAGGCACAATAAACATCTTAAGTTAGCCATTGGACTTATGGTGCATAAAACAGCTTTGCGCAGTGCTATAATTTAAGAGATAATCTCTGTGCCGGCTATATATAGACTTTAACCCTAGCTTTTCACTTTACCTGAGAATTAGTGGACAGGGTGTAAGTCCACCAATAAAACCATAATTCGTCAGGTAGGTTGGAGTCGGTTTTCGATTAGTTCTGATAAGCCAACTTCTTATTAAAACATCCTTGGACCTATCACACACTGGCCTATCAAAGTTGAACTTGTGATGCATCCTACTATGCTTTTCCAATCACATAATATATATGGCTGGCAGCACCATCCTTTTGATTCATCTTATTAATTTTTTTTCAGTCTTAATCCATATCTGATCCTGCATGGCAGATAATTCATGATGAATGATAAATCAGATTCTGTCGTTGGCGTGACATATGAGGCATATAAAATTATAAAGTATAAACCTACCAAAGACAGCTGATAACACAAACCAGAAGCTTTATGCAAGCCTGAGTAATGCTGAGGTTAGTAGAAACACCATTGACGAAGCACCCTGTTTTATACTGGCCAGTTGGTCAACTATCAGTTCTATATATGGTTCTCATTAAATTAGAAAATGACCTCACGGAGATAAGCCATGAACCTGAATGGAGAAGCCCTTTTTATTTGGATAAATTTTAGAGCTTTAACGGCCTTTTTCCACGCCGAATAGTGCTGTCAGATAAGCATAACGTCGCTGCCATGCTTTACAAATATTGCTATTGACGGTGGATCATTCGAACAAAACCTTATTGTAGTATATCAAATTGTTCAATTTAATCTCAGACCTTATCCATTAAAATTTTGCCAAACTCTGCCCTCGGAAAGCAGCAACCTAGATGACTGCACAGAGGAAGAAAGAAACAATAGGGAGACAGATCATTATGAAGAATAATAATAATAGTTTCAGTAACAGATGTCATGTCGATCAAGTTAATCTAGACAAGTTGTAATATTATGGGACTACTGTACTTGTGAATGATACTTCAAATATATAGGAGGAAAAACGCGCAAAATATTTAAGCATACGTGTCTTCCATGTGCGCACGCAAAAAATTCAAGCATATACGTCTTCAATGAGAGCATGTATTCAATCACCAAAATCAAGCAATTTAGACATACATGCTACTCCGATCTAGAGCTGTCAGGCTAATAGAAACAAAGCATGCATAAAACAAATAAAAAACAATATATTTTAGAATTGAAGTGAATACTTAATCTTAAGTAGAATGTTTAGTATACTTGTGGATAAATTAGGATGAATAACATAGATTTAAGACTAGTCATTGTCCATGAGTATATCCTTTATCATAATAGTTTTATTGTTTGTCACTTGGTGTAAGCGAATTGTAAACAATAAGCCTAGAAAAATTCCAACATCATCACCTTGATTAGTTAAATTATTGATCAAGGTCTATAAATTTAGAAAAACTAACTCAAAATCTCTTACTAAATACAAGAACCTAAGCTCTATGATAATAGAAGAAACTAAGCAAAGTTGAGAATAATTAGGAGGCTTAACCTATTAGTTAACCAACCTTTTCTATTTATATGTGTAGGGCAATATACAATAGTAAAGGTAGAGATTACGACACGAGAGTAAGCCTATAATATTTTCTATGTAGGTACATTCTATAATATGCCCCCTCAAGCCGAGGGTAGAAGATCGATCTATAGCTTGAATCGAAAAGCAGTAAAAGAAGCAATAAGAAACAGCTTAGTAAAAATGTTTACAAGTTGATCATAAGAGGAGATAAAACGACTTTGAATCTCTTTCTTCGCAACCCTATCTCATACAAAATGATAGTCAACCTCAACATGTTTAGTACAAGCATGAACGATATGATTTGTAGATAAATAAGTAGCATCAAGATTATCACACCAAATGGTAGGAGCAGAGGCAAAAAGAATCTATAGACCTCTTAATAAATATTGAAGCTAGATAACCTCAGCAGTGCCATCTGCTAAGGCTTTATACTCAGTTTCGGTGGAGGAGCGAGCAACTGTGCGTTGCTTGCTTGATTTTAATGAAATCAGCATCTAACCAAAGAAAACAAGGTAACCTTCTGTAGACTTGAGATCATCAATACTATCTGCCCAATCTGTATTTGTAAAGCCATGTAGAGCAAAGGAGGAACTACGAGTGATATGTAAGCCATAGGATGTCGTAACCCATAGATAACACAGAATGTGTTTAATGGCACCCCAATGAGAATATGTAGGAGCATGTATAAACTGACAGACTCTATTAACAGCAAAACAGATATCTGGTCTCATAAAGGTGAAATATTGAAGAGCACCCACGACTTGATGAAACCGTGTAGGATCAGAAAACAAGGGATTTGGTAGTATAGTGACTTTGAAGGTAGAGATAAGAGTATCAATAAGTTTGCAAAAAGTCATACCAACTCGAGTGAGGATGTCAAGAATATATTTATGTTGTCGTAACATCAAACCCATAGCGGTAGACTGCACCTCAATACCCAAAAAATAATGAATAACGCCTAAATCTCGAAGCTTGAACTCTGAGTTGCTACCCGTAAGCAGAATGTCATTAACATAAAGCAGAAGATAAAAGATATCAACACCAACAGACAAGATAAATAAGGAGGTGTCAACTTTGGAAGCATGAAAGCCAATAGAAAGCAGAAAATCACTAAGACGAGTGTACTATGCCCGCGGGGCCTGTTTTAAATCATATAGAGACTTATACAACTGACCCACATGAGAGGGAAGAGTAGAGTCAACAAAACCTGAAGGTTGTTTCATATAGACCTTTTTGACAAGGATGTCATTGAGGAAGGCATTATGAATATCAAGTTGATGGATATTCCAATTATACGAGACCACAATTGAGAAGACTAATTTGATGGTTGCTTGCTTAATAACAGGGCTAAAAGTTTCAGAGTAATCAATGCCTTCTTGTTGAGTAAGACCTTTAACAACCAGGCGTGCCTTATATCGCTCAACATTGTCATCCACATGACACTTTATCTTGTACACTCACTAACTACCAACAACATTCATCAAAGGATGAAAAGGAACCAAAGATCAAGTGTCGTTAGAGCGTAAGGCCTGAATTTCATCACGCATAGCACCATGCCAAACCCCATACCTGTCAGCATCAGAGAATGCAATGAGTTCATAGTTAGGAGAAGACATTACCTGACAGATAGGAGCAGCAGAGGTGGTTGTAGACGCTATTAGAAGGGTAGTTTTTGGCAGCCGAGGACAAAGAACCATGTGATGTTGACGAGCGACAAAACGATGGGGAGAAGAATATGAACCAGGTAGCTGCTGGAGAGGATAAGAGGAGAGATCAACAAAGAGTTACAAACCGGCTAGAGAACTTGTTGAGGGGCTTGAGTTCGCAGCAGCAAAGGTAGGAGAACCTGTCACAGAACTAGTGTTATCTGTAGTGACAAACCTGGAAACATGCAACTTTAAAGAAGGATAACCTATTCCGACATAATGATCATTAGAGAAACAAACAGATGGTGACATAGGTGTAGAGTTGGGTTGCGTTGGGATGGTCGCAGACACGGTTGGGGAATGGGGGCTCTGGTTGTGTTAGGCGGGAAATAGGGCAGAGCTGCTGGTGTTAGTGATTGGCGGGGCAGTGGGGTGAAAATTTGAGGAGGTAAACAAGGTGGGCAAGTGTGTAGGCTAGAAGGAGGTGGTTGATTGGTATGCTATCTATTCAGATTTTGCAAAAGGAAACACATCTTCATGAAAACAAACATAACAGGAGACATAAATATGTTGAGATGCTAAATTAAGATAGCGATAACCAAGATGAGAGGAACTATATCCTAAGAAAAAACATGAAAATGAATGGAAATCCAACTTATGAGCATGGTATGGATGCAAAAAAGAAAAACAAAGACACTCGAAAGTATATATAAAATCATAATCAAGAGTACGATTAAACAAACACTCAAATAGAGATTGATTTTGGAGGACAAGAGTAGGCATGCAATTAATGAGATATACTGATGATTCAAACGCATAATTTCAAAATCATTACGGAGCATTACATTGGCCTAGAAGGGTAAGGCCAATTTCAACAATATGTTGATGGCGACGCTCAACTGTGCTATTTTGCTTATGTGTATGAGGACAACTTAACCTGTGATGAATACCAGTAGTTTGGAAGAAATTGTGTAACTTATGATATTCACCACCCCAATCAGTTTGAATATAGAAAACAAAGTAGAAATTGTGTAACTTATTAAATCTACTCCTGTCCTCTAAATTTAATTTTATGTGAAAATTGACGCTCAACAAGCACTTAAAAACGATGGAATGTAAAAAACACATCTCATTTTACAACAAGAGAATAATACCATATATGTTTTGTATGTGCATCGATGAAGATAACAAAGTAACAAAAACCATCAGAGAAAAACATAAGAGCAGGGCCCCAAACATCACTAAATATTAAATCAAATGGGGTAGTAGGTTTGTGACCTGTAGGTCTCAATGACAGACACAACGACTTGCCTAGCGAACAAGTTTGAGATTGAACAAGAGAGCATCTAAAAGTACAAGCAATTTTATTTTTAGAAACTAATAAATTAAAAATACAGGAAGTAGGATGACTCAATCGACGATGCCACAGATCAGCAGTCGTAGTGACGCAAGGAGACCAATAAGCTTGAGGGATAGACATAGAAGAAGACTCGGATAGAACATAGAGACCATCATATATGTAAGATTAGCAAGGAGATGACATGGGCAATAGAGGTGGATTTGCAGCCACGGATTAAAGGGAGGTCTTATGCATAAGAAGATGGCTATGAAGGCCAGCATATGACAATGATTCTGCCTTAGTTACGAGACTAGTTACCAAATCTTTAAACTCACCATGAAGGCCAAGAAATAAATAGAGGTTGAAGTCTTCAAGAGAGATAGGCCGAGCAGTAGCAGCATATTCATCAAATAATGACTTTACTTGCTGCATGTACATAACAACTGAAGCATCTCCTTGTTAAAGATCTTGAAAGACCCATGGAGTTGCATAATGTGAGAATTTGATAGAGAGGCGAGCGTTTTCTCAAGAGTGCGCCAAACACAATAAGAGGTTTAAAAATCTACCACAAGATACAGTACATCCATGGAAAGAGAGGAGAGTAACGCGCTTAAAATAAGTTGATCTTATTGCTTCCAATGAAGAAAAGAGGGGTTGATTGCCGAAGAAGAACCATCAAAACTATTAGAAATATAAGAGGAAGGACATGACACTAAGCCATCAACAAAGTGGAAGACACCCTGACCAAGAAGATATGGCTTCATCTACATTCGCCAATAGAGATAATTGGTGTTTGTAAGCTTTAATGAAACAACTTGGTTAAGTGTTAGACAAAGCAACTATAGTTGGAGTTGATGTCCCCATGATGTAAAGAAAGACGGTAGAAACATGGGACGAAGAACCATGGTTTTGCTTTGTAGGTGAGGGATGCTGCTGGTGTGGGAAAGCACCACCAGCAGCAACTTGTGAGTGGAGGGAGAGGTCGGCAACAGCGGAAGAGTAAAGGTAGAGATTACAACACTATAGTAGGCCTATAATATTTTCTATATAGGTACATTCTATAATAAGCAAAACAAAGGAGAATAAGGTATATGAAGAGAATTTGTAACTTAAGTGTGTTATAATTAAAGAGATGATGGATTATTTAATGGGTAATAATTATATTTTGTCAATTTTATTGTCAAGTTTGAAATTTGAGGAAATTTGGGGAAATTGATTTTTTATGGAATTGAAAATAATTAAAAAGTATTAATTTAAGTTGCATAAGTTTAAATTGAACAAACGATGAATAATTAGTTAGGCATAGATTATTTGTTGTTAATTTTATTTTTTAGTTCATATTTTGATGCAAAATTAAATAATAATAATTAGTTATTGGATTGTGAATTTATTTAGAATAAAAGGTTGATTTTTTTGTTAACAGTTCAATTATTAACAAATGTTGTCATCAATATTTTATATTAACAGAAATCATAAGTAATAGATGGTCATTCTTGGATGTATTGAGATTTTTTTGAATGGTTTATAAGCAAGATTATCATAAAGAGGTTAAGGGTTTTATTAATTTTATACTTTCTAATCTGAAGAACATTAGCAGAGTTAAAATTACATGTCCATGTGCAAAGTGTAAGAATAAGAGCTTCTACCATAAAAATATTGTAACGATGCATCTATTTAAAAAAATGTTCAATGAGAAATATTAATGTTGGTTTGAACACAGAAAACCCTATGTTTTTTTATGAAACCATGTTATGAATGATGGTTAGCATAACTTTTAGTTCCAACAACATACATGATGAACCATTATGGGATGGATTGTAACAACTAACCAATAAATCTAATATCAATTTTTTTTTTAACAGTGTAAAATGTAACACTAGCAACAACAAAGTCAACATCATATCTACAAGTGGTTAAAGGTTTGTTAATCAAATGCAGAACCACCCTTGAGTCAAATTTCAGTTAGATACAAGGAAAGATGTATTATATATTCATGGAAAGTTTAAAGTAGATAAATATCATTCATTTATTAAAAATTTTAACACAAATAGTAAGGCAAAAGTGTTGTTCGCATCAACCTGAGATTTTTCTAAAGGGATGGATATTTATCAATGTTCCACCTATTGACATAGCATTGTGGAAGAATTATAGATTGAACACGTCACGGAGGATAATTGGGATAAGTTTTAATAATTTGTGGTATTAGATGGATTTATAAGGCGCTCATGATCCAGTTCTCGAAACAAAAATAAAAAAACTTATGGTTTAGTAAGCAAGCACACTAAGACAGTGCTTCCCTTTGTGAACCATGTAAAGTGTCTGGTAAGAGCTTGTTGTTACATATTTATTTATTTTTCAATTTTTAATTTAACTTTTATTTATGAGACTTTTTTACATGCTATTTATTTTGCAGGAAAAACAACTTTGACACAAACCAACTCCAATGGAGTTATATGACAAAACTTATATGAGAAAGGGGATAGAGAGAAAGGGGTGAAAAACCTTGTTGATTGAAGAGCGAAAGCATTCATTGCACAAGTCTTTTTGTAATTATTTTAATTAAAATTCATATTTATTCTCAACTTTAATATAAATTTAGGATTTTGACTTTTTTTTCTTGTTGGAGACATATAACTTTGGCATGGTTGCTAAACATGACTAAGATGCTTCCACTCATCCTCCTTGTGATCTTCAATCATGGTTGAATGCTAGAGCAATTGATGGACTTGATAGGAATTTAGTTTATGGCATTGACTTGAGATACAAGGGCATATCATTATATTTCAGTGATAGGCACACAATATTCTGGCCTAAGCCTAACATCATTGGTCATTGATGAGATGGTCCAAGATAAGGTTCGGGAATAAATGACTGAAATGAAAGCACAACTAAAAGAAGAAATAAGAGTAGAAGTCAAACAAGAAAGTAATAGAAAATAGAAGAAAATACATGCATATTTGGCTTTATATTTTTCTCCCACTCCTTAAGCTTTTAGATATTTTAATTCGTTTGGATTTTTTTGTATCGAATTCATTTTAATATAATTTTTTTATATAGAATATAATTTTTGTTCATAGAATTCATTTTAATATAATTATTGTCACACAAGATTTATATTGTTGTTGTTGTTATTATTATGACTTTCTAAAATTATAATCTCATATGCATCATGGGATTATGACAACCAAACAACACAAAAAAAAAAAGGTTTGAACACTCCAATGAAAATATCGACAGAATTAACTATTTCATCGGCAATGTTAGGTCACATTATGTCGAAATGTTACATAAGGTTTTGAAATTTCTGATAGAAGATTCCATTAGAAATGGATGTTCACATTCTGATAGAATAGGTGATAGAATATTTTTGACAGAATAGGAAATGAAATATTTTATCAGCAATTAATGTCTATTTCTGACAGATTATATGATAGAATATTTTTTCAATTAATAAGGTTGCCGATAGAGTTATCGATGGAAAAAGAAAAAGGGAAAATCTAATTTTTGGGGGTGAATAATTCATCAGTGACTCCATCAAAAAATAAAGTTGTCGACAAAATCAATAATGCAAATCCTCGACAAGCATATTATAGACGACATGCTTCCATGAGCAATTCCATCAATATATATAGTAATTGCGAAAATAAGTTTTTCTTAACATCGATGGAATATTCCATTGACTTTTTTTAATTTTAAGGTGGTGTGTTAACCCAAAATATGAATATACCTCATATTTATTTTGTACTCAAATATACTCATTAGCCATAATTTTTTAAATTCAAATTCTAACACATAATTCTTGAAACAATTTTAGTAGAAGTAAACAACAATTTATGTTTTAACTTTTTCTACTTTTCCTGCTTGTCATGTTAATTATAGTTGTGGCTATAGTAACATTTTTTTAAACTTTTGTTTTCTTCTGGTATGATGCATTAACAAGACAACTGACGAATCTATGATCAAGTATGAGGAGTCCATTACGCCTATCAATTATAGCACGAAGTTAAGAATCGGAGAGATCATTTCCAATTCCTCGTATAATCCAATCTAGAGTTGAACTTTTTAGCCATAGATGCGTCTGAAGTGTGATCATCTAGTCAGGTCGAACACCTGTGTTAAAGGGCTATGAGCAGATATCGCAATTTGGCAGTTTAAAAGCTCACTCCTTAAAAGACATTCCTCCTTTTTGCATGGGCATGAAAGCGACATGCGCATTTAAGCTTCCTTGGCAAATCTCCCTAGCCACTTGCCTTTGTCCCAAGCTGATGTTCAAAACAAAATTTTAGATTCGTAAGCTTAGATTTGTCATAATAGCTTCCAAACAAATTCGATCTTTTTTGTTTGTCTTGCGTTCTAATTGATATGAATCCATGCAATCTCCATTGACTAGACTTTCAGGCATGAATCATGAATGTTCAGATGCTTTAGCCAAACCAATGACAATTCTCAAACCATGTCAGAATTCACTTGTTAGCGTTAATAACAATTCTCAAACCATGTCAGAATTCATTTGTTAACTTCCCATGCTCTTGCAGCGTCACTTTTTCTCAATAGCGAATATGATATATTGAGAACTGCTATGATCCTTATTTGTGGAATTCTTTGTTGTCTCCACGTAGTGATAACAATTCATTTCATACTTTTGAGGGCTGGGGCTAGTGATTAAAACTTTCTCTAGCTTTTCTTGATGAAATTAAGTTAATTTAAAAAATAAGCGCGTTGAGATAAAGAATTGCGGCTAATATACAAGGCCCACTTCTAATTTTCATGAAGTGTCGAGGTTCTCGATGAGGGAGGCTTTGGAGGATATGGACAGTCAAAAACAAATCAATTATATTAAACCATGTAAAAAGCCTAGTAAATAAATTTACAGATAAAATGGACAGTTCCAAGCACAAAAAGAGGTATGGTCATGCAAATGACATGTCTACAAAAACATAAATAATTTTTTATCTCCAAATATATGAAGGTTGAATGAAGGATCTTTGAGAACTAAAAGGTCTCCAAATATATGAAGGTGAAACTAATCACCATCGAGTTAAAGGGGTGATTTTTTATGTGGTGGAAGCAGTTGAAACAAATATGTGAGGGGCAAGACAAACCTAAAAGATTATATAAGAAGGTGAAATGTCACTTCCTCCTTTTCGGCTACACGCAAACCTTGTAACTCGTCAGGGTTTTCATCTTTTATCGCCCATTTTTTGTCAACAATTCTATCAAAATTGGAAATTTCCAACGGAATAAAAATTTAAAAAGGTTGAATTCCCCATAAAAATGTTGATGGAATTTCCTTTTCATCACAGTTTTATTTTTTATTATTATTTTTTTTTGTTTAGGGTTGTTATCATCTCCTTAATCCAACAATTTCTCACAAAAATCACAGCAACTACCATTAGATTATCATTATGAGTTTTCATAGTTGGAAGATTAATTTAAGTAGCATATTCATATAAATGGTGCAAAAAATAAGATAGACAAAATTTCATACATAAACATTAAAAAAATATTGAAATGAACAATAAGAGATATCTAGTCGGAAACCATTAAAATTTCAATTGAAATATAATCAGATCAGCAAGGTAAAGTATGCTCGGTACATTACATCATAGGTGATGATGGTGGAGGTGGAGGGGAGGAAAAGATGTTAAAGTGGAAGATCTAGTAAGAGAGGGAGGAAAAGGTACACCTATAGTTGCACTTAATTGAGCCCAATACATCCTATTTTGTTCTAGGAGTTGTGCACTAATTTTATCTAACTCAATAATTACTTGCTCCTGAATCTTTTTATGTATAATTTCATCAAATTCTTGTAAAAAAAAAATAGTTTGGGTTAACATGTAATGTACCTAAAGTTAAAACAGTGTGACCCTCCTTTAGTTCTCAGGTTGATGCCATAGGCAAACCATAAACTCAATTCATATCAGGTCCATCACTTATAGCAGTCTTCAACCACACTTGAGAATCGTGAGGAGAAGGGGTGAAAGTGTCTTCTCCAAGTTTCTCAAGCAATTTGGTGTTATATCTCTATTATAAAACAAAACCAAAATCTAGTTTGAAAACTCAATTATATTTTATATTATTGATGCAAATAAACAATCTTAAACTAATGATAACTATTTAAACACTTACAATGAACGATTTCTCTCTTGAAACAATGGTTTTTGCAAATGATCACTTCATCATAAATGTGATGAAAGGAGTAGCTTCAACATTGCTAAACTTAAAAATTAATTTAATAAAGTCATTTTCATATAATTGTAAAACTTAAAGTAACTCAATAAAAATAAATAATATCATGAGACAAAACAATTACTTTGAGAGATCGCCCTTTCATTATGATATTCATTTTCTTGAAATGGATTCTATCAATTAAGGGTTACCCAATCTATTATCCTAAATGGTTAAATCTTGGTCGATAACTTCTACATTAAATGTCTCTTGATAATCATCCCCTAAATTCATAGCACAATTACCAACACAACTACTTGAGAAGTAAGAGCGCTCTTTTTAAAGTTGGACTTGGATTTTTAAAAAACAAATATGGTACCTAAAAGGAAACGATGAACATAAATTAGAAAAACATACAACAAAACTATCCAACAAATATAAATATAATACATTATAAAGCATCAACAAATATCTTCCTCATACTAAAATGATAATAAAACATACAAATAACAAATTCAACTATTTATTAAAAATGAATCACAATTAACCTACATAAATCAACTAATAATTTAAAATAACAACTCAATAACTCATCATTTTTTAGTTCCAAAGTAACTCAATTCCTCCAATTTAAAAAAATATAATTTATAATTCAATAACTATCGAACACTTCATAAATTGAAACATATTTAACCTTAATTGTTATCAATTCCACACAAATTTAATTTTCTCTAAATTTTCAACTAAACCATAAAATTGATTGAAAATAATAATTGCAACCTAACTAACTACCCATTATTTATTCAATTAAAGAATAAATAATATCAATTAATATCCTAGTTATTATCAATTATAAATGAATTTAATTTTATCTAAATTATAAAAAGAAATTGTAAATTTACTAAAATTAATTGAGATCCAACTAAGCATCCATTATTTCTTCAATTTAAACTTATTTAACCTAAAATAACCTTTAATTATTATCAATTCTACACAAAATCAAAACCCTAAATTGACAAAAAAAAAAATGGTACCCATTGAATTACCCATCATTTCTTCAATTCTAACACAACTAAATTACAAAATCACACTTAACTTTAACAAGTGACAAAATAAAAATTTATTTACTCAAATCTCAAACAAACTCTAAAATAAAAGTTATATATTAATACACAAAATTATCATTATAAAACAAGTAAAAAACTTAAATATACAAGTAAATTATAAATACTGCAAATAAATTTCAATAAGTTAACTTAAGCCATACATTGGTTAAAATAGAAATGGATGGGTTCTTGGAGTGAACCTTAACAAATAAAAAAAAAACTAATGGAGGGAAGCTTAGGCCTTGGGATAGTTGTTGCATCGGCTCCAGCAGGTTGTCATGGTTGGATTGGTGGAGGTGGCTATCAGGTTTAGGAAGAGAAAGAGAAAGGGTTTTGGGTTTTTGTTTTCATAGATAAAGAGGAAAATATGTTGTAAAGAGCCTATAGTCGAGTTTTAAAATCTCTTAAAATTATAGATAGATTTTTTTATTGGTATTTTTATCAGTGATTTGACATGTAAAAAATTCCAAATGAATTTTTTTTTTCTATTTCATTTCCATTTCTATCTGAAATTACTATAGAAAATGTTTTGTTGCGTTTTTCATTGGTAAATCGTGATATAATATTCTCATCAACGTTTTCATTTCTTTCTTTCAATTTTTTGGTAGTGAATCTACTCCTCGGCAAACCTTAAGTCAAGTTTTTTGGCATGTGATTTGATGTTACAAATATGGGGAGCATGGGCATTATGTCAATGAGTGTTATAAGTTGATAAGTCATTCGAGCAAGAATATATTAATAGAAGATACGACTAAAAAGAAAAATGAAGTCTTTAGAGAGCTTGTATATGATGGTCAGGGTAAGAGAGATTTTATATATTGATTGTAGTGCAACCTTAGTCATCCAAAAGAGTTTTCTCACTCTCAAGGATTATTTGGGTAAAGATTGGTTGCACGCTAACATCTTTTATATGAGATGCATGATTATAAAGAAGATGTGTAACATGATCATCTAAAATGGCAATTATGAGAATCGTGTTGATAGAGGCAATTAAGAAATTGAAGCTTAAAAAAACAAATTGAAGCTTAAAAAAGATAATTTTCCCAAGCCCTACAATTTAACTTGGTTAAACTAAGAAAGCAAGGTAATCATATATAAATAATGTTTAGTTTATTTTTCATTGACAAAACATATAACGATAATGTTTGGTGTGATGTAGCATCTATATATGTGTGCCATATATTGTTAAGGAGGTCTTGGTAGTATGATAGGAGTGTAGTTCATGCCAAGCAGATAAGGGTAGTTTTATGGCTGAGCCATATAAAAGAAAGAGTTTGTTGTTTATGTCTTGGTTTTTGGAGGAGTTAAAGAATAAAAGGGTGGTTTTTGCTTTAATATTATAGAGTAGTTTGTTTAATATGGCTGGTGATAGTCCCATAAAGGTTCAAGGGGTATTGATTGAATTTGAAGACCTAATTTTAAAAGAGTTGTTCTAGGGCTACCTCTTATATAAGACATTTGTCAACTAGATTGATCTCATTCTGAGATCTAACCTATTG
>Ga0325402_1000377_pt1 | contig 29801 bp, 20 predicted proteins | sample PopdelMetagenome_22_FD_207212 | JGI IMG/M metagenome (GOLD analysis project Ga0325402, IMG submission 207212) | Populus deltoides microbial communities from Bellville, Georgia, United States - Xylem-PdKOR-R3 | ecosystem: Host-associated > Plants > Phyllosphere > Stem > Wood/Secondary xylem... | reverse complement strand
TTGGGTCCCTGAGATCACTCGTTGAGAGAAGGTCTCGAACATTGATTGCGTCGAAGAGAGCGTCCATCTTGAAACGATCAGAGGATTTTGTTTTTGTGACTGAAGGAAAGGAAAGTTGATGGCGGGGTAGAACGGAGGAGAGGAGCAGCGTGCGCTAGTCTGGTAGCTGTCGCGACGTGACATGAACGGTTATGGGCTTTGAGATTTCTATTAATGAGCAAGAAAGGAGGCCCGCGTAATCCCGCGGACCTGTGACATGTGAGTTTTTATAGGTTTATGGAAAAAATTATAAAAAAATAAAAAAATATATATAGAAAAAAATTATTGCAATACATAATTTTTTTAAAAAAAATTATAAAATTAAAATTCTCCACCAACTTAATATTAAAAATATAAAACCGACAAAGATAATTTTAAAAAAATCATAAAAAAACAAAAGAAAAAAAACCATACAGAAAAACACTTTAGCAATCTATAGTGCTTCATGAGAAAATCTACAGTTGTAATTTTCAATCAACTCAATATTAAAAATAATAAAATTAAAAAAGATAATTTTGAAAAAAATCATTAAAAAAAATTATATAGGAAAACGCTATAGCAATCTACAATGTTTTAAGAAAAAAAAACTACGAAGCTAAATTCTCAATCAGCTCAATATGAAAAAAATATCTACCAAGACAATTCTACAAAAAAAACAAAAAAAATCATAAAAAGACCATGTGAGGAAACACTGTAACAATCCACAATGTTATAAAGAAAAAAAACTACAAAGCTAAATTTTCAAGCAGTTCAATATTAAAAAAATAAAATCGACAAAAACAATTCTGAAAAAAAACACAAAAAATAAAAAAATGAAAAAAAGAAGAAGACAATTTTTGGGAAAAAAAAGCAAAAACAAAATGAAAAAAAGGGGAAAAATATGTGGGGAAAGTTAAAGCTAAATTCTCAACTACTTCAATATTAAAAAAAACAGTTCAATATTAAACAAACATTTGACAAAGATAATTTTGACAAAAAAATATGTGGGGAAACACTGTAACATAACAAAAACTACGTGGAGAAACATTATAGTAATCCACAGTGTCTTTTTATAAAAAAACTACTAAGCAAAATTTTCAACCAGCTCAATATGAAAAAAATAAAATCGACAAAGATCATTTAAAAAAAATTATTAAAAAGAAAGAAAAAAACATGTAGAGAAACATTGTAATAATTCATAATGTTTTAAAGAAAAAAAACTATATGATTAAATTTTCAACCAGTTCAATATTAAAAAAAAAGATAAAGATAATTTTTTAAAAAATATAAAAAAAAAAGAATAAAAACAAATAAGAAAACAATCTTGGCAGAAAAGAAAAAACATGTAAAACAAAAATAAATGAACAAAAAAACCAAAACGAAACGAAAAAAAAAAAAACTCTGCTGGATTTGAACAGTATCACTGTCATGGGATCCTAATAAAATACTCTTAAGCATCTGATCTGGTTCGTCCAGGTGTTGTCTTCAAGGACAACTCATCTCAACAACTGAACAAAGCAAATCAAAAGGCATTGCTAGACCGACAACGCCAAAAACAAATTGGAGTTTGGCAGATTAGAGAGATTGGGGCCTATGATGTTACAGCTTAGATTAGTAGACGCCTTCTAATGAAGGATAAAAAAAAAAATATGGGGAACTAACAGTAATTTTTCCACGCGTTTTAAAATATTATTTAATTTAATAATTAGTGAGCAAGAAAGGAAGTTTCAGCCTCGTTAGAGTTTGAAATTTACTAAAAGGCTGTTTGTAACAATTTCATTTAATTTAATTTATAAACAAATTTAAATTAATTTGATAATTTATTATAGTTTTTATATTAGATATTGATTAGTACTTAAAAGTACATTTTTATCAAGGTTTTATATTATCATTTTGCACTTGAAGTATCAATAACTTCTTAACTAAAGCATGTTTTATAATAACAAGTTTGATACCATAAGATATCTTTAATTTGTGGTAAATATTCATCTTAAATGCAGGCTTATCACATAAATAAAAGGATTGATTGATGAGTTTAAGTACAGAAATTGAAAGGACAAAGAGATGGCCAAACTTAGAAAAGAGATGTTGGTTCAGTCCAAACTGGAACACTGTTTGGTCATTGGGTCATATCTGGAGCTGTAGATCTTGGATTTAGGTCTGCCTTATATGGATGGAAAGCTAAGACATAGGCCTAAAACTTTCATGGGAGTCCAAGATTTAAAAAGGTCGTTTTCAAGTCCAAATTGTAGCAACAACAGAGAAGTTCGAATCTGTCATGCAGCCCAGACACTGTTCAATGTTCAGCCCATATCTCGAGTTTTCGAAGTCCAAATGACCTCAATTTTTTTTTTTTTGGAAAGCTGAGACAATTTCCTATAACTTTCATGATTTAAGTCTGTTCAAATTATGACGTTATCAATGATGTTTTTGGCAGACAAGAAGATAAGGATTGTCACCAAGTCAAGATGTGGCCATCCACTAAACAATTAGTGAACAAATCAATAGTTCCGAATTTTGGCCTATAAAAGGAGGCATTTGCCATGTATTTAGGCATCTTGGTTTTCAGATCAAGATCATGCTCTTATTTTCTCTTTATATTTTGTAATGCATAAGTTTTGCTTATATTAATCTCTTACTTATACTTTTCATTTCCTTTCCTTGTTTATTTATGTTTCTCTCTTTTATAATGTTTAGCTAAGTTTATCATGTCAAGGTAAAAAGGTTACACTAATGATGTAAGAATAAATATAATATAAACTCAACATGAACCTTAATGTTTGATATTTGTTATCTTGTTTACTTTTAATACTTTGCTTGTTAAATGGTTAATCTAGATTTATGTTGTATAACCCTTGGTACAACAAATACTTGGCACTTTCATAGCTCAATCATATGGTATAACCGACACCTGTGCTATGAAAGGAATTTGATTTGTTGTTAACATAAGTTATAATCATGAATGCCTGACAACATTTACAAGTATTAACATTATTCGAATAAGATAGCTAATGTAATCATGTTAACAATTTATAATTCAATTGGAACCTCCTTTGTGTGTGGTTTCCAATTGAATAATAAGAGTTTACACTATACTTGTTTGAAATACCATTAGTGGATCCTCTAACCTTGACAATTGTTTTTATCATTGTTTAATCCTTATATCAATATCACATCTCAAAGCTCTCTTTATTATTACTATTGTTGTTGTTGTTGTTGTTGTTGTTTATAATTTAGACAATTAACCTCCCTGTGGTTCTACCTCGGTCTTACCAGGTTATTTATTACTTCGACACTCCTATATTTGGGAGAAGATATCAATCTTTTGGTCGTGTCAGATATATTGCCCGCACCTCATCACATATGGAACAATAATTTTTATATGTAAAAACAATAATAGGTTAAAAAACAAAATTCAAGTTCCAAATCATTAGTTAAAGTGACAATTTAAATAATACGAAAAAAAACAACAATAATAAATAAATTGATAAAAATAATAATAAACAAAAGATAGAAATAACCACATCCGAGCCTATCCAGATTATCAAACAATACGATGCTAACCTAATTGAAGGAAAACTAAAAAAAAAAAAAACACCAGCTTTAAAAAAGAGGGGAAAAAACAAAGCAATCCCAAAGTGAACTTCCTAAACCTAATTTAATCTAAAAAAACTTGAAACTTGTTAGATCATGACTCGAGTTCATTATAAAGTTTAAATGTCATCCAATTTAATTTTGAATGATGCAATCATTAAAAAAACTATTAATAAAAAAACTTGCAAAAGAAAAGGAGAAGCAAAAAAAAAAAAGAATGGGCATAAAATCTGACGGAAAAAAACTCAATAAGGATGAAATTTGAATTTTTTTTTTAAATTATCCCAAAAAATTACAATTAAAAAAATCAGGACCAAACTTGAAAAATTAAAAAATCATAGGGGGTGAAATTGAAAATCATTTGTAATATGATAGATTATTTATAGATTAAAAAATGATAAGAGGTGAAATAGAAAAAAAAATTGTTGAAAGCAAACTAAAATTTTTTATTCAGATTCAATCAAGAAGCATAACTCTCAACTAATTTAATTTTAAAAGATGAGATCGCTAGAAAAATATTATTTAAAACCCTGTAAAAGCAACAAAACATTTAAGAAAAAAATCAAACACTTAGGAAATGAGACTAGGATGACACTATAAATAGAAAAGCTTAAAAAATAGTGGTAAAAAAAATTAAAAAATACTTTAAAAACATAAGGAAGTCAACTCGAGTTAATCTTTTAGATATATGACCCAGGTCATGACACTGGTGTGACCCCATCAAAGGCAAACTCAAAAAAATAAAGAAGCTATATTCTTAACCAAACAAACATTGAGTGATGAAATTGAGAAAAAAAATCAATATAAAAAACAATGCAAAACAAAAAAAAATAGCAATTAAAAGAATTAGAACTAAATTCGACATAAAAATCAAATGAAATTAAATATTCAGGGATGGAATTGTAAAAAACCAACCCTTGAAGAAAATGATTTAAAAATAGCAATTAAAAGAAGCATAACCAAATTTGACACAAAAATTAAATAAAAATAAGTGCCTAGGGGTGGAATTGTAAAAAAATAATTCAATCAAGAAACTGATTCAAAACAAAACAAATAGCAATTAAAAGAATAAGAACCAAATTTAAAAATAAATTTCAAAAATCAAATGACTAGGTATGAAATTAAAAATAAAATCCAATTAGAAATAATTAATGTAAATTAAAAAATTGCAAATAAGAGAAGAGGGACTGAATCCAAAGAAAAAATAAATTGAAGGGTTGGTATGATTTTTTTGCATAGCCAATGCGTAATCCTGAGAAGAAAGAGAAGTAAAAGAAAGAAATAAATAAAAGAAAAGTTATTTCGGACCAAACCTCGCCGAACCATCATACATGCATCATCTAGGGAGAAAAAGGACCCCGGGACTAATCAAATGATACGGTAGAAGCACCATTACATCCACCGGTGTTAGCTGCATATGCCACCATAAGTTGGCGGAGTGACTGATGTGCTGGTGCGTAATTTGCACAAGCTAACAACTTTTTTGTTTTTATTGTACAAAACTGAAAATGCTCTCAAGACCAATCAACAATAACAAACAAACCATGAGGAAATTGCTACCAAGCTCTTAAATCCAAGGCTAAAAAATTGGAATGACATGAGTAATGTAATAATTTTACTGTTTTAGCAAACATGAAAAATACAAAAAGGCCCTTGTATATAAGGCATTAGATTATTATTCTAGGGTTACATTAGTTATTTTACTATGCATTTTAAAACGCAATTGCCAAAATAACCTCACTCGATTATCTAAAGACATTTATATCACAGGGAAAAGACCACCCTACCCCCAAAGCAAAGGTAAAAGAGAAAATGAACAAGGGACACTATAGTAATTATGCTATTATAATGAATAGTAAATGGTATCTTGGAGCACAGTAATATCACCATGAGTTTTAGCTTTCTTGTTAATTTAAACTTATTATAATTTTTATATTTAAAATAAAATTTCAAATTATATAATTGAATTCAATTATACTATTTAGAATATCATTAAAACAAATTGAATTAACAATCTTTACTATTTTATCTTTAATTTAAAAATCATTTATTTTTATTACAAGGGTCATTATATTTATTTACAATGATATAAAATATAAATATTTTTTAAAAAATATAAATAGATTAATCTCATATTAGTTCTTTATTAAACATTTATTAAAAAAGGTTTTCAATCAAATTAATCTTAAGTGGTAGAGGTTTTCTTTTTCAAAAAGCTTTGAAACACATCTTTCCATCTCTCATTTTAGAAGGTATTTAGGATTATAGTAAATGTTGTTTTTTAAAATATTTTTTTTAAAAAATGTATCAAAATAATTTTTTGTTTTTAATTTATAATGTGTGGCATAAATCATGTCAGCTGTCATGGCTATTATTGGAATATGGCATAGGCCTTTTCTAGTACTATCTTCTACCATGAATTAACCATTCATCTTCTCATTTACCATAAAATTTAGAGTTGGTAATATTAGTGGCAAAAAGGATCATTTGAGAAAACTTAAACACCTATTAACAAAATTCTAAAACGCATGGGTTTTCTATTAGACATGAATGCACTGTGAACTAAGAGACAATTCATTGTGGATTTACTGTACATGCATGCACTGTGGACCAAGATACAATTAACTATGAACTTGCACAATTGCTTTGCTATGTATTAAAATGTATGTGGATTTTCTACTGTATATGCACTATGTACCAAGATACAATTAACTATAGATGACACCGTAGCACCTTGGGGGACGTTCCTTGCCTGTGTTTTTAGTCAAGAATTGCAGCTCAGCAGTAGAGGCGACAATTAATTAGATCAGACTGTCGACACTTGGCGCTTGGGCTGCCAAGCCAGGGCGTAGGGGTCGGCCACACGCCCCTGGTCGCAGCTCCAAGCAACAGACACCTGGCTCTATGGCTGGCCGAGGCCATAACATGCAAACACCTGACACAGGGTGTGGCCAGCCTTGGGCGCTAGGGGCGGACCCGCGCACTTGGCTGCAGCCCCAAGGCGCTTGATTATTTGTTATAATAATATTTATAATTCAAATAATTATATTAACAAACCGTATGGAAAAACATATGGAAAAAAAACAAATAATATTTATTAACAAACCACTTGGCTACATAGTTGTTTTACTATATATTAAAACGTATTGAAAAAATATTGTAGAAACACTATAGATTTACTATGGATACAGACACATTGCCTTGTGGATGACATTGTGGCCATAGAGTATTTGCACTGTGGACAACATTGTAGCACCCTGGGGGGCGTTCATTTCCTGTGTTTTGAGTCAAGAATTGCGGTTCGGGGTGTGGCCTTCTTTACCCCAAGCCGTTGGGTCTGGCTTTGGTAGCCGGACCCAACGCTGTTGGGTTTGGTTGACAAGCCAGACCCAAAACACTTTCAAAAGTGTAAATAGCATTGAGCCTTGCTTTACTAGGACCCAACAACGTTTGAGCCTCCTTCCCACCGGGACCCAACAGCTTTGGGACCTCCCTCCCACCATGACCCAATAGCATTGGACCCTCTCTTCATTAGGACCCTTAGCAAATCTTAGTATTCTGTAAGCAAGCGATACCATTGGTTGACTATAAGCAAGCTTCCAAACGAAAGAAGAGGATGAGAATCATGACGGAGGGTTACTACCACTGGAAGAAGAAAGCCTTTAGTACTTGATAGTGGAAAGAGCTTTTTTAAATAGTCATCTAGTATAGAAAAAAATAAAGTGTCCCAAGTTAAGTATTCTGAATGTTTCTTTACAATAATTATGATGATAATTATGACGGAGAAAATACCAATTCAATTTGAATGGATTCAAAATGTTGTTACTGTACGGATCTTGATTAACAATTTACTGTTTTCATCAATTAAATAATATTTTAGTGTTTCCTCTTAAAATGTTTTTTTCTTTTCTTTTATTGAAGTTTTTTTCATACTGTAAAGACGAGATAAATTGACGTGACCTTTTTTTTATTGTACAAAAGTTAGGGGTGATGATAATTTTTTTTGTTTGAGGTTGAGTTGAATTTTCTAATTAAAATATATATGATTTTGCATTTCAAAAATTCTATGAAAACAATTTGATGAATTTGAAAATTTTAAATTTTTTTCTTTACTTCAAATTAATATTTTGATGTGATTATATAAAAAATAAATTTCAAAAAATAAAAAATATTATCTTAATATATTTTTTAAAAAATATTTTAAGATATTTCTAATTTTAATTTTTTTCCTCTTGAATTTTTTTTCTTTTCTCTTATTGATTTTTCTTTTCATACTGTAAAGAGGATATAATTAACGTGACCTTTTTTATATTATATAAAAGTTGAGTGATGATAGTTGTTTTTCTCATTTCAGGTTGGGTTGAATTTCCTTATTAAAACATATTTATTTTTGCGTTTCAAAAATGCTCTGAAAAAAAATTGATTTTTTTTATTGTTTTCTTTACTTTAAATTAATATTTTTGTATATTTTTTAAATATAAAGATTGGGTCCGGCTGGGCTGCCAGACCGAAGGAGAATATATTAAGTTGGATTCGGCTAAGCAGCACCCAGTTGAGTTGGCTCCTACCTTAGAAAGACCCAAATTAGCTTCGGGTCCTGCTGCAGCTGGACCCATCAGCCTTGGCTCCTGCTCCAGAAAGACCCAAAATAGCTTTGGGTCCTGTTGCTGCTGGACCCATCAGCCTTGGCTCCTCCTGCGAGCAAGACCCATCAATGTGGGTCCTGTCAAGCTGTTGGGTTTGGCTTTGTTAGCCAGACCTAACGCTGCTGGGTCTGGTTGACAAGCCAGACCCAAAACACTTTCAAAAGTGTAAATAGCGTTGGACCCTGCTTCACTAGAACCCAACAGCGTTGGGGCCTCCCTCCCACCATGACCCAACAATGTTGGGCCCTCCCTCCACTAGGACCCTTAGCCAATCTTATTATTCTGTAAGCAAGTAAGCAAGCGATACTACTAGATGATTGTAACAGACCCGATTGTATGACTTGATCAATGTTAAAAGATCCCAACATATTCTCTTAGCCTGAGGATAATTTTTTTTTATCTACCAAAAATTCAGCAGAGTTTCGTTTGTATTTAGGACATCCCAAGTTATCGACCACTATCAATTTATTCAATCAACCCATCATCACAAGGTCCCATAAATTCGGACCTTACATTAATCATTATAATTCAACAACTTACCCAATCCACACAATATATCCTACGAGTAAGTTCAATATCAATATAGCCCACATATCATATCATAAAATTTAAAAGAAAAAGAAATGCTAACATGCAAAGAAGGCATTACAACATAGCAAGTGTTCTTAACCATTTCAAAAGGGTTAATTACAAGATAACTACAGTACTACATGCTAAGCTGAACTTTTATAAATATATCAAGGTTTCACAAAAGCATACTACATAAATGCGTTAATTCCTTTTTGTTTAAGTTAAATATTTACATAAGCTTGACAAAGTAGAGTCCTAAACTAGTGATCTCCCTCGATATTTGATGGACCTATTACATAAATAAACATATCATTATGTTGATAAAAGACATATATATATATATATATATATATATATATATATATATATATATATAATGTATCTGAATGAAGTATTAATTTTCTATCGGATCCATAAGGATTCTAACAGACATCTTATATTTTACTTGTAAATCTTTTAAACCAAATTAACACTCATTTGCATATTCTTAATTTGAATGCCCTTATTTACTTGTATAAACCGGGTGACCTTGCAAAGTCTATTCTTGTGATCCATTTCCCGACAATCAGATCACGGATACCATTAGCCGAAGCTAATCTTAAGATTCATTTCCTAGCACTCCTATCACGGATGCCATTAGCCAAAGCTAATCTTATAATTCATCTCCTGACAATCCTAAGCTAATCTTGTAATTCGTTTCCTAGCAATCCTATCATGGATGCCATTAGCCGAAGCTAATCTTAAGATTCATTTCCTAACACTCCTATCACGGATGCCATTAGTCGAAGCTAATCTTATAATTCATCTCCCGGCAATCCTATCACGGATGCCATTAGCCAAAGCTAATCTTGTAATTCATTTCCTGGCACTCCTATCACGGATGCCATTAGTCGAAGCTAATCTTGATATTCATTTCCCGGCAATCCTATCATGGATGCCATTAGCTGAAGGTATTCTTATAAATACACTAGAATTTATTTAGAATACCCCTAGGTCAATCTTTGAGAAACACTAAAATACCCCTAGATTTAAGTGATTTTGATATAATTCTAGGTATGTATTGGTTAGGCAAAAATAAAGCTCGTCTAGACTGCTTTACAAAAACAGTAACCTTTCAAGGGGCTAAGAGTGAAACAATGGTCTTTAAGAGGGAGAGAATTTCCAACTTTACAAATATAATCTCGGTTATGGATGCGAGAAAACTGCTACAGAAAGGTTGTACAGCAAACCTTGCCTATGTGATAAATTCAAAAAAGGGTAAAATAGGACTATCTGACATTCCAATTGTGAGGAAATTTCCATATGTATTTTCGAAAGAATTGCCAGGACTACCCCCAGAAAGAGAAGTTGAAGTCACCATCGACATATTGCTTGAGGTGTCTCCTATAGCCCAACCACCGTATAGAATGGCCCTAAAAGAATTGGATGAGTTGAAAATTCAATTGCAGGAGCTCTTAAACAAAGGGTTCATATGACCAAGCAACTCACCTTGGGGGGCACCCGTATTATTTGTGAAGAAGAAAGATGGAACGTTGAGGCTTTGCATAGATTACCGTATTATTTGTGAAGAATAAAGTGACGGTAAAGAACAGATATCCGCTTTCGTGGATAGATGGTTTGTTCAATCAGTTGAAGGGTGCTAAAGTATTTTTAAAGATTGATTTAAGATCAGGATACTACCATATGCGAATCAAAGGGCAAGATGTGCCGAAAACTGCTTTCAGAACTCGCTACGGACACTTTGAGTTCTTGGTGCTACTTTTGGATTAACTAATGCTCCAGCACTTTTTATGGATTTAATGAACTGAGTATTCCAACCATACCTTGATAAGTTTGTTGTTGTATTCATCGATGGCATCTTGGTTTACTCCAAATCCTATGAGGAGCATGAACAACACCTGAGATAGACACTACAGACTCTGAGGAGCCGCCAGTTGTATGCCAAGTTGGATAAATATGAATTCTGGTTAAAAAACGTTACCTTTCTAGGGTATGTAGTGTCTTTAGAAGGCATTTTTATAGACCCTCAATAGGTGGAAGCAGTTTTGAGATGGGAAAGGCTTACTACAATAACTAAAATTCATAGTTTTCTCGGCTTGGTAGGGTATTATAGAAGGTTTATCGAATGGTTTTCATCCTTAGCAACTCCATTGACATGACTCACCAGGAAGAACATAAGATGGGAGTGGTCAAAGAAGTGCGATGAGAGCTTTCAAGAATTGAAGAAAAGGCTTACTACTGCCCCCGTACTAACCCTTCCATCCGGAACAGAAGGCTTTGTACTCTATCGTGATGCCTCAAGAAAAAGGACTGGGTTGTGTCCTAATACAGCATGGAAAAGTAGTTGCCTATGCATCAAGACAACTGAAGACTCATGAAATCAACTACCCAGTTCATGACTTAGAATTGGAAGCAATAGTTTTTGCTTTACGAGTATGGAGGCACTACTTATACGGATCCCAAGTTCAAATTTTCACGGATCAGAAGAGCCTTGAGACAGGAGGGAATGTCAGTACTCGAGTACGAGAGATGATTTTATGACCTTTCACTATTCGCACCACATTATGTCCCATCAGAACAACACATAATAGAAAAGTTAAGGGATGGCTTTAGACAAGAATTGAACCAGGGGTTGATTATTTTACAATTCAAGACAGTAAAGGAACTGATTGAAGCAGTATAGGCCTTGAAGGCTTGTATGGAAGAAGGCCAACAGAGTTATGGGGGTGCAGGAAAACGAAAGGATATGGAATTTTTAGGCAGGCCATCGTTTCCAAAGAAAGGTAGAGGTGAATAGTTCCTTTAATTAAAAAAGAAAGGGGGGGACATCAACTAGCTTCCAATAGGATATCGGTGGGAGGTTGGGAAGTGGTTAGACCCGCTCCAGGGCTATAACTGTGAGGGGGCATAATGATGAGAAGGAAATTGTCTACCCTCGATTTGCTCAGTGTGAACAAAGACACCCCGGGAGTTGTATGTTCTCCTGGACCATGCTATACATGTTGAGAAGAAGGTTATAAGTGGAAAACCTGTTAGTACTTGGGAAGAAGATGTCACCACTGTAGTGAGAAGGGTCACTTAAAAAGGGAATGCCCCCAGTTAAACACTGAACAGTCTTAGAGACATAGGGAGTAAAGTCAGAGTTATCAGCAGTCCATCATAGTAAACAGACCGGAAAGGTCGACTCAGTCAGAAGCTAACTCAAATAGGGGACGACCTAAAGTGCAAAATGAAAGGGATCAAGAAAGGGTTTTTCATATGACCTAGGAGGATGTTAGACCAACATCAAATGTGGTGGCATGTATGCTGCAAATGAATGACTATTAAATGCATGTTTTGTTTGATTCTGGTGCCGCTCACTCCTTTATAGCAAATAAAAATGTAATCAAATTGAGTAAGGAAATAAAAAGGGTAGAAAAAGGATTTATTATTGGGACACCTTTGGGTGAAACAGTGGAAACAAATGTTGTTCAATTTCTTATTAATCCCTTGCTCTCAAGGGTTTATCCCATCAATAAACCCTTAATCCTGGTTGGGTTCTTGAAATTTTAGTGTTTCTCTCTTAATTTCGCAAGAATGGGTATAAAACTCCCTATTTTCTCCACTACCAGAAATTCGCTCAATAGCAACGGATTTACAGATGAAATATTTCTGTCGATAATTTAAGGTTGAAATTACCGATCAAAACTTTTCCGTCCATAATTCAGTCGGTAACTACCGACGGCAAGTGTCCGTTGGTAGTTACCGACTGAATTACGGACGGAAAAGTTTTCGAATTAAAAAAAAGGCGGGTCGTTGATGTGGAGGTTTTGGCCGGGTTATTGTTACTGATCGAATCACCAACGGATTCAAAACGACAACCCCGTACAGTGACGTGATCGATTCGATGTTTAAAATGCCGACGGAATCACCGAGGGATTCGAAATGACAGATCCATATGGTGACGTGACCGGTTCACCGCTTGAAATACCAACGGAATCACCGAGGGATTCGAAATGGCAGATCCATACGGTGACGTGTCGATTTTTCCGTCAGAATAGCCGGCGGAATCACCGACGGATAATTCCGTCGGTGAAATCGTTGGAAAAAGTTAATATATGCCCTATCTGCCGACCTTTTGCTCCCTTATTTCTCCTTCTTCTTCCTAATCCCAACTCTCCTCATCTGCAAACAACCAGCCCCCCTCCACCCCAAACAAGTTATATTTCTTGAAGTTTTGTGGTCACAACATCTGTGTTCTGATTTACCGATGGATTTTATCAATTTTTGTAAGTAATTCTATCTTTTTAAATTTTAACATTTAAATGTCAATTTTATTGTTTTTTTAGTACATGTATTTTGTTAGTAGATGTACATGTTTTATTGTTATTTCTCAAATAAACTTGTAGTATATGAATGTATAATTCTATCCCTGTTATGATTTGTTTTAAATTTTGTAATATTGTATTTGTTTGTAAATTATTAAAACTTTATGGAATTACCGAATTACATGTGCTGTTTTGAAATAATTAATAGCTTGTTTAATGAGTCCGTTTAAAGTTTTATCAATGGTATTGCAGAGTGGTAATTTCTGTAAATTTATATATATTAATTTGTATGGACGTTAATAAATGATAATGAATATTTAATATTTATGAGAAGTTGTGATTGGTTTGTTGGATAATCTCAAGGTAAAGTAATATTTTTGCAAGTTTATTTACCTAACTTAGTTAATTATAATTTTATAGAGGTTCGATATAAGTCATGGATGATCGTTCATGGATGTATCGAGATTCACCCTAAGGATTGCGAAGGATTGATTATTGTAACGGGGTTCAGGGTTTTATTAATTTCGCAACATCTATTCCTACAAATTTTACTGAAGGGCGGTATTAGGTGTCCATGCAGGAAGTGTCAAAATAAAAAAAATCTGTATCCAGATGTTGTAATGATGCATCTTCTACGCAAAAGGGTTTATTGAGAATTACCAGTGTTGGTATGCAAATGGAGAAGTATTTGTTAGTAAGAGGAGAATGAGAGAAACGATGGTTGGGTCTACTTCTAGTGTTAGCAACGTGCATGAAGCGGCAAATGACAACATTAATCCTTATAGAAATATGGTTATGGATGCAATGAGAATGCATCAAGGTAATGTCAGTCAATTTCCAATCGTAGAAGAAGTACCTAATGCAGATGCAGCTAGGTTTTTTGATTTGTTGAAAGATTCTGACGAATCATTATGGGATGGCTGCTCGAACCATATTAAATTATCGGCCGTAGCACAGGTGTTCACCATCAAGTCAGATCACGGGTTGAGTGAGGCCGGGTATAACAAGATTATTGAATGGGCGAGAAGCATTTTACCTGAAGGGAGCAGGCTGAAAGAGAACTTCTATACTGCAAAGTCCATGATGAAACCCCTCGGTTTAGGATACCAGAAAATTGACATGTGCCCTAACTTCTGCATGTTATACTACCTTGAAAATGCTGAGATGATCGAGTGAATGACATGCGGGCATTCCCGTTACAAACCTAGAACTGGCAGGGGAAAGTCTTTAGTGGCATATAAAAAACTTAGATACTTCCTGATCACACCTAGATTGCAGAGGTTATTCATGTCACCAAGGACTGCTGAGCACATGACATGGCACCAAGCACATGATGCGGTTGATGGAGTGATGGTGCATCCTTCTGACGGTGAAGCGTAGAAATGCTTTAACAGTGTTCATCCTCACTTTTCAGCTGAATCAAGGAATGTTCGTCTTGGGTTGTGTACAGACGAATTCAACCCATTTGGGTCATTTGGTGTTCCTTATTCTTGTTGGCCGGTCATACTCACAGTTTATAACTTGTCACTGGGAATGTGTATGAGGCTGGAGTTCATATTTTTATCTACTGTCATACCCGGTCCAAGCAGCCCAGGGCGGAATATAGATGTTTGTCTTCGACCGTTGATTGATGAGTTGGCGCAGTTGTGGTCCTTCGGAGCTCTGACTTATGATATATCGAGGAAACAAAATTTCCTTATGAGGGCTACTTTGATGTGGACTATCAGTGATTTTCTAGCTTATGGAATGTTTTCTGGTTGAAGGACGCATGAGAAACTTGCATGTCCATACTGCATGGAAAATAACAAGGCATTCAAGCTAACAAACGGAGGTAAAGCTTCTTTTTTTGACTGTCACCGTCGCTTCTTGCCACTTAATCACAGATACAGAAAGAACAAAAAAGATTTCTTTGGTGGCAGAGTTGAAAAAGATGTTGCATCCCCGCGTCTTTTTGGTGAAGAATTGAATAATGTTGTATCAGAGTACGGTGACATTGTGTTTGGCCTTCAATCAGGTAAGCAAAAGTTTCCTGGTTTTGGTTTGACCCATAATTGGGTAAAGCGAAGTATCTTTTGGGAGCTTCCTTATTGGAAGACCAATCTGCTCCGCCATAACCTTGATGTCATGCACATCAAAAAGAACATGTTTGAGAACATTTTCAACACTGTCATGGATGTGAAGGGGAAGACAAAGGACAACATCAAGGCTAGATTGGATATAGCTTTATACTATAACCATAAAAATATGAAGTTGGTTTATGATGAGTCACGAGTCGCAAAACCAAGAGCAAGCTTCGTGTTAGAGAAAAACGCACAACTGCTAGTCTACAAATGGCTTAAGAATCTGCGTTTTTCGGATGGACATGCATCAAACATATCAAGGCTGGTTACTATAGAGGACTGCAGATTGTATGGAATGAAGAGTCATGATTGCTACGTGTTTATGCAAACACTCATCCCATTAGCTTTTCGTGATTTGTTGCCAAAGGAAATATGGGATGCACTCACGGAGATCAGTCATTTCTTCAGAGATATATGCTCCAGCAAGTTGAATGTTGAGCACATTGAGAGGCTTCAAACGAATATTGTCGAGACACTATGCAAACTTAAGATGATATTCCTCCATCATTTTTTGACTCAATGGAGCATCTCCCTATACATCTACCGTTCGAGGCAAAAGCTGGAGGACCGATCCAATATAGATGGATGTACCCATTCAAACGGTTAGATATTATAGTTGTAATGTAATTCATATATAAAAGTATTTTCTATGTTTTTCTTTATTGAAAATACTTGATTTATTCAATGCAGGTACTTGTTTAATCTCAAGAAAAAGGTTAAGAACAAGGCGCATGTTGAGGCTTCGATATGTGAGGCCTATATTGTTGAGGAGATCTCAACATTTATCTCGTACTATTTCAAACCTCATCTGAGAACGAGAATCAATCGCGTTCCACGACATGATGATGGGGGTGAAGTGCCTTCCAGTGGAAACTTGTCAATATTCTTCAATACTGGACAACCCACACCTAAAAATGCTGTAAGAGGAAGATATTTGTCGGAAATAGAGTTCAAACAAGCACACAACTATGTTTTATTTAACTGTGATGAGCTGAGACCTTTTATTTAGTAAGTTTATACTAATTAAACTTTGTTAGTAATATACTGTTAATTATATATTGTAATATCATACACTCATTATCACTTGCAGGCAACATCGACAATATTTGCTCTCCAATAACTCACAGCTGACCGAATCCCAGATCTTTCAATTACAAGATGAGCAGTTTGCCACGTGGTTCAGAACACATGTAAGCACTATCACAAACTCATTCTAACTTGCAAAATTATTGTACGTATGCATGTCATTACGAGATTCTCATTCATTTACTGTTTATTGATGTACATTACATGCAAGGTTTATCAAATGGGAAGGAGTGCACCTAAGTCATTGTCTTTACTAAGCCTGGGGCCTGAAAGAAAATGTAAGTGCTACAACGGGTATTTTGTCAATGGATATGTTTTCCATACTGAAGAATACGAGCAAGGAAGAAAGACATACAACAGCGGTGTTTGTGTTATGGGATCCACTAGTAGTGAGTTAGAAGTTGACTACTATGGTAGGTTAGAAGAGGTCGTCAAACTGCAATATCATAACGAGCAGAATATAGTGTTTTTATTCAAATGCTATTGGTACGACACGACTGACAGAGGAATCAGAGTTAATCCGCACTATGGTCTGGTCGAAATCAACTCAAAAGCTAGACTCCGCAACATAAACGATGTCTTTGTTTTCGCAAAGCAATGTCAACAAGTTTATTACACATACACCCCTTCATTTAGAAAGGATCAATCAAGAGTGGATTGGTTGTCCGTTTTAAAAACGAAACCCCGGGGTCGTGTCGAGGTTGTTCAGGATGAGAACGAAGACACAAGTGTGCGAGATGAAGTCTTTCAAGTTAGTGAGGTGGTTGAACCATATCGAGTTGCTCCTTCGATTGAATTGGAAGAAAATTCAAATTTTCATGTTTTCAATGATAGTCTTGTTGATGTTGACGCAGAGGAGTTGAATTTTGTTTTGAGCTCTAGCGGACAAGCAAATGTCGATGAAGAAGATGATATTCATATTGAAGATTGCGATGAAGGTGATGACAATTCAATTGATGACGAAGAAGAAGAAAATTCTGACTAACTACCAAAATGAAGCCCTATGTAAAACCCTTTTTTTCATGTAATTTAGATTATGGATGATATATTTTGAAACACAAAATATTTATTACTTGAAATAATTAGTTGAAATGCCACAATTACGAAATAATTACTTGAAATAATTATTGATCATGGATGATATATTTTGTGACATGAAATAATTACTTGAAATGCCACCACATCACCGACGGACTTAAGTCTATCGGCATTTCACAGAGAGTTCAAAAATAATTACTTGAAATGCCACCAAATCATCGACGGCAACACCGACGGACTTAAGTTCGTCGGTATTCCACAGAGAGTTCGAAAACAATTACTGGTAATGCCACCACATCACCGACGGCCACACCGACGTACGTACGTCCGTCGGTATTCCACAGAGAGTTCGAAAACAATTATTGGTAATGCCACCACATCACCGACGGCCATACCGATGTACGTAAGTCCATCGGTATTTCACAGAGAGTTCAAAAATAATTACTTGAAATGCCACCACATCACCGACAGACACACTGACGAATTTATAGCCGACACAATTACCGACGGACTGCGCGAATACCAAAGGGTTGTGCATTAAATACATCTCTGACCGCGTCAAATTGCCGACGGATTTACCGACAGACTGCGAAAAATATGGAGGGCAATTAAACATTTTGGTGCGAAATTCAAAATTTACCGACGGATTTTTAACACATCACCGACGGAATAAATTAAAATAATAATTAATTTTATATCCGTCGGTGAATCCGTCGGTAAAATTGGCTTTTAACCTCCTCCGACCGCCTCTCCAGTTCATTTTCTCTTCTCCTCAGTTTTTCACCATTCTTTTCCTCTCCGTTCTTCAGGCGATCTTAAGCTTTTTTTTTTATCGTGAATCTCCATCAGTTTAAAAGGTTAGTGTTTCCTCTATTTCATTTTACTTTAATGGTTTTTTTTTGCTATTTTTTTGGTTATTTTTTTTGTTTTGGTGTATTTTTTGTAATGTAGATAAAGTCTATAGTTTTTTTTGCATAATTCATTGCTAAATTCTATAGTTTTTTTTAATTTATTGAATATTTTTTATTGTTGTATTGGCATAATTATTATTAGTTAATTTGTTGAATATTTATTGTTAATGTTGAATTTACCATAGAATTAGTAATTGAATATGTTGGAATAATTATTAATTTTACTCTATTATTGCATGATTTGTGTTTAAATTTTTCCATTTATTTTGATTGTTATTCTAGAGTTTTTTTTTTAATTTATTGTTTTGTTGTATTGGCATAATTATTGAATAATTTTTTGAATTGTAATTGTTAATGTTGAATTTACCTTAGTATTAGTAATTGAATATTTTGGAATAATTGTTAATTTTACTCTATTATTGCATGATTTATGTTTAATTTTTTTCAATTAATTTTAATTGTTAGTCTACAGTTTTTTATTTATTTATTGAATATATTTTATTGTTGTATTGGCATAATTATTGAATAATTTGTTGAATTGTAATTCTTAATGTTGAATTTACCTTAGGATTAGTAATTGAATATGTTGGAATAATTAGTATAGATTGGGTCAATTGGTTGTGGCTATTGTTAATATGTGCAGGTTTGTGGATTTGGGTAGTATCCAGTATAGGGGAGGTGCTGTCGAATTTTTTTTAACATTTGAATTTAATTATATGATTATTTGTATAAAATTGTGTAGATGCGTAGAATGAAAACCAGAGTTGGTTGCTCACGTATGGTCGCAGCTAGTTCCTCTAGCAGCGAGGATGATATTTCCTTAGGTGCCTCTTCTTGAGAGGCACCTACACCACCTGCGCCGTCAACCGATATTGCCTCTTCCAGCGTTAGTTCACAGCGCAGAGGCGGCGTGCCTTCGCAGCGGAATCAATTTACCAGCAAATACGAGGCACAGTGGAAGGACGACCTTTCAATGTAAGTTTGTTAAGGTTTTAGTTTTTTTTTTAAAAAAAATTATAACATAATTTATGAAGTAATCACTATTGAATTTATTTCATTTATTTTCAGGTTCACAAACATTGAGGCCGCCCGAGTAATATCATCGGCGTTTAAATCGTCGATGGAGATTCCATTGTTTCAATGGAGTCAGATATCCAAGCATCCTGAATGGATGCCTCAAATCAATGCATGGTTTGACAAATTTGAGGTTGGTGTTAATTTATAATTTTCAGCTTATTTCTAATAAATTATTAATATAATTGTAAATAAATTATTATTTTTATTTAAAATTAATTATTTATACACAGGACAAATTCTGCTGGGACAGTGAGCATAACACTGTTGCGAGGAGGGTGTGGAAAATCACGCAGCAACTAGGAAACATCGAAAACAATACAATATTTTTTTTAGACAAAAATTTATGTTTCGAAATGTAATTTCTGGTTGCGTGAAGTAAGTTGCGTGATTTTTCGTATGAAGCACAAAAAAGGGCAAAAAAACCCGCAAGAGATAGGGGTTTCCAAGGCTCGAACGATGTTGCGGTTTGGAGGGATTTCAAACCGATATACATCCCGGAAGATATATGGCCGCATATCTTGAGCACGTGACGTCTGAGCGGTTCACACGACGCTCACAGTCTAGTGCTGGCAACCGGAATCGGCCAACTCATGGCTCGGTGACAACGCACACTGGCGGCTCCGTTCTGTTTGCTGCACATGCGAAACGGATGGTAAGATTAATTTAAATGAAATATATCATTAAATTAAGTTGTTGGTAATAAATCTTTTTTCATTATAGGCTACGTCTCTTGAACGTGAACCGAGCCCGATGGAGCTGTTTGTGAAGACGCACGTGTGGAGTCAAAACCGCCAAAAGGGGGCGCAACAGTTCGTTGATAACCAAGCTGTATATAAATTTTATTTTCATAATTGGTTTTTATTACCATTAATTTATATAATTTTATATTATGAATTCTAAATAATCTTTTAAAAGCAAATTTAGAAAAAACTATTACAAAGGGTTTTACCGACGGAACAAATCCGTCAGTATTTTACAGTAGCATTCACCGACGCATTTACAGACGGACATATTCGGTCGGTATTTCAAACATAAACCGACAGCTTTACCGACGGACTGAATTCATCGGCATTTGACAGTAGCTGCCACAATTACCGACGAATTTACAGACGAATATATTCGGTTGGTATTTCAAACACTAACCGACAAATTTATCGACGGTATATAGCCGTCGGTAAATCACGATATCACCGATGGAATAAAATCCGTCGGTATATTTCAAGCGGGAAACCTTTATTTTTTGGCACGCAAATTCCGTCTGTAAAACCATCGGCAAATAGTTTTTTTGTTTTTCCGACCGATATAGCGATGGAATGGGGAATCATCGATGAAGGGAAAGCTGACAGACGTAATCCGTTGGTGAAGACGTCGGTAAATAAATCACCAACGAACTGCTAATCACACACCGACAAAATATTTTCATTGGTAAAACTGTGAAATATTTTAGTGCTCTCCTTATGGTTCTTGCACATTTTTGGTGAGGAGAGAGTATTTATACTCTATGTTTTCCCTTATTTGCATTTAGGCCCCATTTCCTTTAAATTTATGAATTCCTGTCTTTTATTTAAACATACGCATGAATTTCTTGACTTTTATTTCTCATGTAGTTAGTTTTCAATTTAAGCAACCTTTATTTATTTTTATTTTTATTTTTTTTTCCGGGTTTACAATGACTGTAAGCAAGCTTCTAAATGGAAGAAGAGGATGAGAATCACGGTGGAGGGCTACTACCACTAGAAGAAGAAAGCCTTCAGTACCTGATAGTAGAAAGAGCTTTTTTAGTCATCCAGGATAGAAAAAATAAAGTGTCCCAAGTTAATTATTCTGAATTTTTCTTCAAAATAATTATGATGATAATTATAACGAAAAAAATACTAATTCAATTTGAATGGATTCAAAACGTTGTTATTGTACGAATCTTGATTAACAATTCTATCGACATTGTACCTGACTTCAAAATAATTATAACGGAAAAAATTTAAAATTTTTTATATTATTTTTTTAAAAATATATTGAGATTGTGTCTGGCCGCGAAACGAGACCTAGGAAATTTGAAAATTTTAAATTTTTTTCTTTACTTCAAAATAAATTTTTTTTAAAAAAATATATTGACATTGTACCTGACTACGAAGCAAGACCCGTGAAATTTGAAAATTTTAAATTTTTTTCTTTACTTCAAAATTATTTTTTGATGTGATTATATAAAAAATATATTTTAAAAAATAAAAAATATTATCTTAATATATTTTTTTAAAAATATTTTAAGGTATTTTCAATTTTATGTTTTTTTCTCTTGAATTTTTTCTTTTTTTTCTTATTGATTTTTTTTTTCATACTATAAGAAGATAAACTCAATAAATTTTTGATTCACATCATATACTTTATAAATTTTTGGTATTATATAAGAGATTTTATTTTGAGTAATAGAAGATAATTTTAATTTTATAGCATTAGTGTAGGAGAATCAAGATTTTATCAATGTTTTATTGTCTTTAGATTTTTTATGCAGTAGTTTTGAATTATATATATTATTAAATACATAAATAAAAGACCTAATTGAGTGTTGGGTCCTGCAATAGCTTTGGATTCTGTAGGGTGCAGTACCCAAATTAGCTTTGAGTCTGACATAATGCATAACCTAATTGGGTGTTGGGTCCTGCCGGGTGCAGGACCCAAAATCCATCTGGGTCTTGACGGTGCAGGAGACCCAAAGGGATTTTGGGTCCTGCACCTAGCTAGACCGAGAGGGATTGTGGGTCTTGCTTATGCAGGATCCACTATCCAATTGGATCCTGACAGGTAGAGGATCTAAATGAGCTTTGAATCTTGCCTCGTAGTGTAAGATTTATTAGTATTCCTTTTTGTCTGTTGCATGTGTTATATTGTTACTTATAAATTTAAAGTTTAATTTCTTGAAATATAAGGTTTTATAGATTAATAAGATAAATTCCGCGGGTGTGGATTATATTAGTTGGTCGTGGGTAATTGAATTCGAGTTTGTAATTTTAAAGGGTATTTAGAATTTTGTTGAATCTTCACAATTCTTCTTCCTCCTTTTTAGACCTTATCATTATTTTTATTTTGATTTTCAATGTTAAGAGAAGTAGATTAGTTTCCATACAAATAAAAAAGATAAACTGTTTAGAATTTCCTTTGACTATTTGGAGTTAGGTGTATTTATAAAAATATATTTATTAAATAGAAAAACGAGTTTGAGTAATAATAATAAAAAGACTGAATTACCAAAATAATTATTCTATATTAAGCATAAGTTGTTGAACAGAACTCTAAATTAAAAATCCAATATTAGTGTTAGTTACACATTGTAGTGCTACTGTTTTTTTATTTTTTAAAAATTATTTTTAAAAATAATTTTTTTATTATTTTAATATATTGATATTAAAAATTAAAAAATTAAACTTTGCTGCCACAGGACCCAACATCTTTAGACATTACCTATCACCATCACCTAGCATAGCTTTTCTGCTATTAGAAGCTAACATCTTTAGACCCTTCGATAACATGACGAAATATCATCTTTTATATTGTTTAAAAGCTATTTTTTTTAAAAAAAAATCCACGTGTCCTTCTCGACTAGAATTATATCTGGCTGGATCTTGCTTCTGCCATTTACATTTAAAACAAGGAGGTTACGCCAAGCACAAGGTAGCATGCAATTTCAAATTTTCAACAAAAAGTAAGTGTGAGAGCTTTATCGATGATTATTTTTATTGGCTGCTTCACATGTTATCTTTCATAAAAACTATTATTAACTAGGTTTTTCTTTCAAGTAAATTCTTTTATGATTTTTATGTCAGCAAAAACTACAAGTGCTTGCACAACAAAAGTGCACTCCAAAGAATTTAGGAGACAATGAACATTTTAGAAGGCAAAAAAAAAAAAAAAACTGGAGTATTTTAGAAAATAGCTTTCAAAGTTAATTAGAATAGTATCAAAAATATGTTTTTATTTAAATTATTTTTGAAATCAGCGCATCAAAATGATCTAAAAATACCAATAAAATATTAATTTGAAGTATAGAAAAAAATAAATAAAATTTAAATTTTTTTAAAAATATTTTTGAAACTTAAAAACAAACAGGGCTTGACCCTTTAGCAAATCAGATGGGAGAGCAAATCAAGGGGTTTCCATTTACTTCTTGTTCTTTTTATTTTTTTTATGAAATGAATTTTATTTAAAATTCAAATCAATATCTTCAAAAGTTTTTTAAATAAAATAATTGATTCAACCTTATAAATTGAATTCAATATTCAAGATTTTAAATAGCCTAAAAAAATCCGTTTGAAAATGACATACAACATGTATTTTTGAGAAAAACATCATTTTGATGCTTTTTATTGAAACTGAGGTTGCACTGTAGATGCAACCTCAAAACCAAATGGACGACACTATATAGTCTAGTTAAAGATTTCGGTAAGTGTTTATTTGGTAATATGATTAAAAATATTTTAAAAAAATATTATTTACCTGAAAAGATATTAAATTTGGTGTTTTTTATATTAATATATAAATTTAATATCCTTGTATCAAATTTATCAAAAAAAATCTAAAAATACATTAAGTTTGATGGTTTTTTTAGAAAAAAACATTTGAAAAGAACTAGAATTATATCATCAAACAATAATAAAATATTAGCCAAGAATCAAATTGTTATAAATTCAAATATATCAAATAAGTACTGTGAATTGTGAGTTCTTATTGGTGCAATCCTTGAATCAACCTCACGTTAAAGCCAAGGACAGGGTAAGACACAAAATCTCTCTGTGTTTGTTGGAATCAATCCAATGAAAACTTTATTCAAAGTCGTTATTTGGCCAAAAATTGATATCCTCTGTTCCTTTCATTCAGCCTTCAAATATTAATCTAAACATCCGATTTCAACTAGGAAACTAGGAAATCAATAGTAGACTAAATCTCTAACTCTAACTAGGAAAATAATAAACTAGGAAAATACTATCAGGAAAGAAATAGAATTGCAGCAGCTCCTAATGTTTGTGGAGGCTTTTGGTCACGGCACTATAGGGGTCCCTTTTCCAGATTTGCATCAATTGCCAGCTCCCCTGAAGAACTTGACTCTGGCAAGTTATGACAAAGATACTCAGTAAATAGCTGTGGGTGTAACCATTTGATTTCTAAAGCTTGCAGCCAGTCAGAGTCTGAATTTGGAAGATTTTTCCATTGTTCCAAGAATTTATAATAGCCTCCTTGACGAGTGGTAACAAATTGATGGTCAAGGATGGCAGCAATCTCATCTTGTGGTGCTGTAGTTTTTGGAATTCGTAATTCTGGCGTTACTGCTGGAACTGGTAATGCCATAACATTATCAAAATCACCCTTGAATTCTGTAAGATCTTCAATGTTAAATATGGGACTAATACCGAAATCAGTAGGTAAGTCAATGACGTAGGCATTAGAACCCAATTTCTTGGTGATTTGAAAAGGGCCTGCTCTTCGCGCATGAAGCTTGGTAAAGCTTCCTGGAGGAAAACGTTCGGGTCTCAAGTGAACCAGAACCATGTCACCTTGAATAAATTGTTGATCTCTGCGTTTTATGTTTGCTATAGCTGCACATGAGTTTGTGTGGACGGTCAGACGTCGCTTGCATTCCTCATGAACATCTCGCATATAGTTGGAAAAATCTAGTGCAGCTTCACTTGGCCTAGGTGGTGATGGTAATGGAATAATGTCAAGTGGGGTGTTGGGTCGAAACCCATAAACCACTTCAAATGGGGTGCAGCCTGTCGAACGGTTAACAGAGTTGTTGAAGGCAAACTCAGCGAGTGGAAGCACCATATCCCAACTGGTCACATGATCTGTGACGAGGCAGTGTAATAGATTTCCCAAGCTTCTATTGGTTACCTTTGTTTGGCTGTTTGTTTGGGGACGGAAGGCACTAGAGAACATCAACTTCGTCCCCATTTTTGCCCACAAGGTCTTCCAGAAATAACTTACAAACTTGATGTCCCTGTCAGACACAATTGATACTGGAATACCATGCAAACGAATGATCTCCTGTAGAAATAAGGCAACAACTTTTGATGCATCGTACGTCTTGTGGCATGGAATAAAATGAGCCATTTTAGAAAAACGGTCATCGACCACCATAATTGAATCATGTTGCCGCAACGTCTTTGGCAATCTCAAGACAAAGTCCATGCTCAGATGCTGCCACGGTTTGCTTGGAATGGGAAGCGGCGTATAGAGCCCTACTGGTTGTTTGGTTCCTTTATTTAATTGACAAATCCGGCATCGATCAACCACTGTGTGCACGTCCCTCCGCATTTGAGGCCAGTAGAATCGGTCAGCAACAATAGCAAAGGTTTTATCATAATCGAAGTGCCCGGCACCATGGAGTTTTGTTATTAGGAACTCTCGAAAGGAGCCACACGGGACACATAAGTGTGAGTTGTAGAATAGAAATCCATCGCGTAACACATACTCCTTCACTGATGCATGATCATGAGTGGAGATTTCATTCCACACTATACCAAAGTCTTCATCGTTGGCATACTCTTTCTTCAGACATTCGAAACCTGCAACATTGGCTGAGAACATATGCAACAGGTGTGGTCTTCTGCTTAAGGCGTCAACCACCTTATTTTCCGTCCCTGATTTATGTCTGATAACAAAGTTAAATTGTTGTAAATAATCCATCCAACGAGCATGCCGTGCATTAAGTTTGCTTTGGGAATTTAAATGTTTCAGGGAATCATGGTCTATAAAAAGGATGAATTCTCTGTGGACTAGATAAGGACGCCAATGCTTGAGTGTTTGGATTAAAGCATAGAATTCCATATAATATACCGAATATCGCCGGCGGGTGTCATTAAGTTTCTCACTGTAGAAGGCAATGGGATGGCCCTCTTGGCTTAGTACACCCCTGAAGCCAACATGCGATGTGTCACAAGCCACTTCAAAAATTTTAGAGAAATTTAGCAATTTGAGCACTGGTGCTTGACCCATCTTTTCTTTAATTTCTATAAATGCTTTGGCAGCTGTTGTACTCTAGAAAAATTTCTTTTCTTTCAAGCATTCGGTGATTGGGGACATTATTGTGCTAAAGTTACGAATAAAACTCCAATAGAACGTGGCCAGTCCGTGAAAGCTTCTGACTTCACAGAGGTTCTAGGGTGTTTGCCACTGCTGGACAGCCTGCACCTTTATAGGGTCAACCTCGACACCTTGGTTAGAAACTATAAAACCCAAAAACTTGACACTTTTCCTCATAAATGAGCACTTGTCTTTATTGATACAGAGTTGTTCAGCTCTCAAGACCTTCAGAACCTGCTTGACATGGCCCAAATGCTCCTGCACACTTTGGCTAAAAATTAAGATGTCATCAAAATAAACAATAAAATTTTTTCCCAAGAATGGTTTGAGAACTTGCGTCATGACGCGTATGAAAGTGCCTGGCGCGTTGGTTAATCCAAAAGGCATGACTAGCCACTCGAATAAACCATCTTTCATCTTGAAAGTTGTCTTCCATTTGTCCCCCACCCGGATACGAATCTGGTGGTAGCCACTTCGAAGGTCGATTTTAGTAAAAACAGAAGAGCCATATAATAAATCCAACATATCATCAAGATGAGGAATGGGAAAGCGGTACTTTACAGTTATCTTATTAATTGCTCGACTATTGACGCACATCCTCCAGCTACCATCCTTTTTGGGTGTAAGTAAAACCGGAACAGTACACGGGTTGAGACTTTCTCGAATGAACCCTTTGTCTAATAATTGCTGAATTTGCCGACTAAGCTCTTCATTCTCTGTTGGGCTCATGCGGTAGTGTGGTAGATTAGGCAAGGTGGATCTTGGGATTAGATCAATAGCATGTTGCACTTCTCTCTTGGGTGGTAGTTGATTTGGAACCTCATGAGGCATGATATCCTGAAACTCTTCCAACAGTGTTTAAAATTCTATTGGAATAATGCCGTCTTTTTGCTTCACCTCACGGTTCACTACTAACAGCACCATGTTGTCTTCATGTATAACTCGAGAGAATTGTCGCATTGTCAAGACTGGGACAATCTTTTTTTTCGTATCAAATTCTGAAATCTATAAAGGGTCCAACACAAATTTCTTACCTTTAAAAGTAAAAGAGTAAGTATTAGCATACCCATCATAGGAAACTCTTCGGTCATAGAGCTATAGGCGTTCCAGTAGCATATGGCAAACAGTCATAGGAATGACATCACACTAGGTTTCGTCCATATATTTTTTTTCCTAATGAAAATTTAACCAAACAACGTTGTGTCACTAAGACTGAATTGGCTTCATTAACTCAACTAATCTGGTAAGGGGTGGGGTGTTTCTCAGTCTTCAGCTCCAGACGCTCAATGGCAGTTCCAGAGATCACATTCATGCCGCTGTCATTATCAATAATGACATTCAAAGCCCGGCCATTATGCTCCTGGCGAGTGTGAAAAATATTAGTGCGCAACCACTCAGGATTAGCTTGAAGTTCCTTCCTCGTTCCTATCAACACTCGATGGATAACATAGCTGGGTAGGTCTAATGCACCCAAGTGTTCTTCTTCATTGTGCCCACTTCCATCGATTTCTTCCCCCTCCATGTCTTCAACAATGTCCTCTGCTATCAATTCTTTTTCACAAATGAATGCAAATTTTTTTCTCTCATAGGACACACCACATTATAGTGTCCGAAACCTTTACACTTATAACATTGTGGTCCTTCGTTTGTAGCTTTGGCTTTTCCCTTATAATCCCCACTTATCCCTCCTCTAGCCTAGTCTTTCAGCAATGGAGGCCTTTGGTTTGCAGATGCTAGGGCATATTCTGCCCTTGAATCAAAAGATGTCACTCTCCTTCCAACCGACGGTCCCATTTGTTTCTCAATACGGAGTGCCAATTGATATGCTTCTTCCACATTGATTAAGCGTGTAGTCCACATTTCTTTACGCAGCTCGCTGCGTAGTCCTGTGAGATATCGAGCTAAGGTTTGTTGCTCAGTCTCCACAACCTTACTGCGAATAGTTAATTCGTGGAAGCGATCCGTAAATTGATCAACGCTTAATGACCCTTGCCTGTGTTGCAACTTCTCCTCGAACATCATTTGCTCATAATCAATGGGCAAATATTTTTCTATTAGTCGTTCTTTCATCTCTGCCCAATTAGAAACTGTCGGTTTGTGTGTTCAGCGTAATTGTTCTTCCACGCTACCCTACCACGCTAGTGCATGCCCCTTCAATTTCATCCGAACGTAACGAACCTTCCTATCCTCTAAAACGGAAAACCAGTCAAAATAATTCTCAATAGCCGTTAACCAGTCTTCAAAAGCATTGGGTTCTAATTTTCCAAGAAAATCTGGCACATCAACCTTCATTCTTTTGGTTAGTTCATCAAGAGGTTGATAGCCTGCACCATGATCCGCATGCCCTCGATGCGTGTTTTGCCTATGATGTCGGACTCGAGGCTCACGATTTTCAAACTCCTGGTTTCCATCTTCTCCTTCATACGCGTCTCCATCGCTGTTACCTAACCCCTCTCTACGAACTGTTCTAAGCCTTTGTTGATTGAAGGGTCCATTCTCCTCTCGAGCACAACGCTCCTCCATTACATCCAGTCGATGAATGAGCTGTTCCATTATTGTGGAGATTTGATCAACTTGGTATCGCAGCTGAGGTTGGTCTGTGCCTTGGGTGTTTGGGTTTTAGTTGTTTGGGTTCTGGTTGTTTGGGTTTCGTTTGTTTGGGTTCTTGTTGGTTGGGTCCGGGTTGTTTGGGTTTCGGTTGTTTGGGTTTTGGTTGGAAGAGTTTGGGTTGTTTGCCATGGCGTATGAAGTATCATTGCGGGTTACATGCATGGGTGTTGAATACTGCAATTAAGGGAACCGGGTAACCACACAGAAGCTCTGATACCAAGTTGGTGCAATCCTTGAATCAACCTCAGTTAAAGCCAATGACAGGGTAAGACATAAAATCTCTCTGTGTTTGTTGGAATCACTCCAATGAAAACTTTATTCAAAGTCGTTATTTGGCCAAAAATTGATATCCTCTATTCCTTTCATTCAGCCTTTAAATATTAATCTAAACATCCGATTTCAACTACGAAACTAGAAAAGCAATAATAGACTAAATCTCTTACTCTAACTAGGAAAATAATAAACTAGGAAAATACTATCAGGAAAGAAATAGAATTGCAGCAGCTCTTAATGTTTGTGGAGGCTTTTGGTCACGGCACTATAGGGGTCCCTTTTCCAGATTTACATCACTTATACTATAGATTCAAACAGTGTTTATAGCTAAAAATATTTTGTTGATCTTGCTATTAATAGAAAAAACTAAAAGAGATAAAGATAAGCATTATGGATTGTAAGGTATTTTACTAAGGACTGAAGCAGTGTTGATCGCTAAAACTTTTGTTGATCTTACAATAATTTTGTTCAACTTCTTCT
>Ga0325402_1000376_pt1 | contig 29817 bp, 23 predicted proteins | sample PopdelMetagenome_22_FD_207212 | JGI IMG/M metagenome (GOLD analysis project Ga0325402, IMG submission 207212) | Populus deltoides microbial communities from Bellville, Georgia, United States - Xylem-PdKOR-R3 | ecosystem: Host-associated > Plants > Phyllosphere > Stem > Wood/Secondary xylem... | reverse complement strand
TATCTATCTGTTTCTGATCACATCAAAACATCTTCAATATTAATGGAGGAACTTATGATGAGGAAACAACCAGCAGCTTGTATCCCTACTTCAATTACTCCATCGCCAATCACCATGCATAAAAACTCACACACAATAGCCAAAGTCAAGCCAAAGATACGCATAATTCACATCTTTGCTCCAGAAATCATCAAGACAGATGCCGCGAACTTCAGAGAGTTGGTACAAAGACTCACAGGGAAACCAAGTGATCAAAAGGGGGGTTGCAGGCAGAAACCAAGAAGGGCAAGAACACAAGATCAACCAAGAAACTGCAACAGCGACTTATGTGAAGAAAAGCCTGTTAGGACCAAGAAAGTTGAGCCGAGAAGTGGGTTTGGGAGTAGTCTGGGGTCTAGAGAAAGAGTTAAGGAGGAAGAAGAAATGTGGAATGGAGCATATTCAGGAAGCTTCCTAGGTGGATTTACAGACTTGGATGGCTTCATTCAAGAACTTGGTGAATTTCCATTGCTGCCAATGGACGCTAATCACATACATGAGCTTGGACAGACTCAACTTGCCTAGATCAATAATGGTTTTCCTTTTATTCCCTTGCAAAAGCTTGATTATACCAGGCTTTTTTTTCCCTTTTGGATATATATAATATGGATCTAATTTAGATGGTTTGATTAACTGAGTTCTTCTGCATATCATTATGTCCATTTTTTCTAATTTTCCCAATCTCTATTTGATTTCTCTTGATGTAAATACAAGGGGACAATCTTCTTTTTATTTTTTTCTAACTTGTAGACCAGAAACTGCATTTTCTGCTATTTGAATGTGATAGAAGTAAATTGAAAATATATTTTTCTTAATTTTCCTAAAATTTCTGATTGCTCTTGTTTCTTTCATTTGGGTCGACGGGGCCATGACCCATGTCTTATCTATGAGGGTCTCTCTCGCCCTCTCACTCAGTGAAGAACATATTTAGGGTTTGGTAGACCACACATGAACGTGCAAAACTCTTACACATTTATATATATTTGATCAATAAATTACTTTTCTTGCAAGACTTATATTGTATTTCAAGAATTGATTTTTATTACAGCTAGCCGTCTCTCATTAATATCTTTGTACATCGTGCATGCATCTGTCTCCTTCTCTCTCTCTCTCTCTCTAAATTTTAGCTAATTATCCACAAATATCACCATATATGCAGTGAATATTGTCGGGATCTTGAGTGACTTCAAAAATTAACCCTAAGGAAGCTATCTGTGTAGCTTCACTATCAATACTAGTAATTGTTGGAATACGACATGTACAAGTCCTATATGTGAAATCATTTTTCCTGCTAATTTGAAAGATTATCGATAATCTTCGATAAACAATTTCTTCAATATTGTAAATTTTCTATAGCATTGTTTACTATATATCCTAAATTGCTTTTTTAGAGTAAAATATATAATACTTGCCTATTTTTTATTTTGAGAAGTATATATATATATATAGTTGAAAAAAAAAACTTATGCATATCAAAGTTAATAAACTACTTATAGTGGGAGTTGTTTTCTCTATATAACGAATAGAGTAGTACTTGACTCGTTTTATGTTTTTTCTTATATATATATATATTAATATATGGTGTTGTAGATTTTGTTGAGTGGCCATTGAAAATTAAAATGCCGCAATTTCCATTCATGTGATGTTAATAATATATATATTAATTGTTTGTATAAATAATTAACCGATAGGTATTAATTTACAACAATTCAAAAAAAATAATTTCTAAAGCTATCAAGTACTCATGTACTATGGATCCATGAAGGATTAATTAATTGATTCCAAACTGAAATATATATCTTCGTTGATTATAAAGTCTAATCTGTATTTGGCGATGAAAAACTTATATTTTCTATTTTAAATGCGTTGGTAGCAGAATAAAATGACAGCTTGATTATAAATATGAGAAGAAGAAATCGTTCTCTCTTTACCAATAAAACCCAAGTATGTTGGTAAGATTTTTATTAAACAATGACTTGGGAAGAACAGTCACAAGTCAACGATTTTCTAAACTGTAAGTATTTGCAAATTGCAGTATTATTAGTTAGTGTTTGAGGCGGCTCGTCAAAAGATAATTGAACCACTACCCCGGCCCTTACCAAGAGCTAAAGGGTAACTTACTTGGCCCTGAGTTGATGTTGAATATTTCTTAATTTGACGGCTTGGACTAGTGATCTTAGGCCACAACACCTCTTGGATCGATGAGGTTTTGTAGAAGGAGACCCCATCGCCATGGCAGGAAGAGCTAAGAGATTTAAATCCATGAGTTCCCCATATTCTAGGCCATGATCAAGTCCTAATGCTAACACTTGCAGGTCGAGGTTTACTGGATGTTGGAAAGATTCCAATGGGGTTTGAAAGCATTATGGGTTCGAGGTGGGATTGTTTCGGGAATGGCATATCTGATTCTGACTGGTAAGGCTTGCCATTAGAACCGGATGCGAGCCCCCGAGCAGTATAAAGGGATCGGAGGCCATAGGCTTCCACTATTTGTCGACAAGCCAAGAACAATTTACACAAGAATGGGAAGAAATCATGATTCACATATATGAAAACTACAACTAAATTGTAAAGGGATTTCTGATTTTAATATTAAACTATAAACGCTGATTATTCTAATGTTAATAAGGCACACCAAATTGTTAAAATAATAAAATAAATCAGACTAACTAATAAAACTCGAATTAAATAAAACTCTTGAAAACAAGGAAAACTCTGAAACGTCAGCTTAGGTATGAACACAACTTCATATGATGACATTTAGCTGACCTTTTAGAGAACAAAGTTTGGAGAAATGCCTTCATAAAGTCCCAGCCCAATCTATCAGTCATATTAAAAATATTTATCTTCATTTTCATCAACAAGCTTGATTTACTCATTCGTATTTCTTTTTAGATTTGGACCTGTCAATCTGGTTTACAATGTAATTTCTTTTGCTTTCCTGCTTTTTTTTTATATGTATAATGTCAATGTTCAGTTTCTTAGACACTCTGAATTTGTTAAGTTGAAATGCCATTCAGATCTTTCCGACAATCACAAATTAAGAACACTATAAACTGATCGGCCCTTCTATTTGGTACCACAAATTTTGATACCTTCCCTCCCACTAATGGCTATTTCCAGCATTATTAATGGCTGTTGGCGATTGCCAGCCATGACTTCTGCCGAAGTCAAAAGAAACCCGATTAGAAAATGAGGATGAATATCTAACTACATATGTATTGGAGTCCGAGGAAAGCCCTGAGTAGGGAGAACAATATAACATGGACAAGCGGGCAAAAATCCCTCTCTCCAAGTGACGTAAAGGCAAGCTTTCGAAACAATATGCGTTGAGGTTTTAGAAGCATTACAGCAAAGCACACTGTCGCAACACCGCACGGCCAATCATATTCACACTTCTCACCAAACTCTTCTCAATATTTTTTTCAATCCTCTACAACTTTTGGCAAAAGCTTTCATTTTCAAGCAGTAAATAATACACTTTGTCAAATGATTTTATGCTTAGTACCATGGAACTGTACAGATTGCAAGTGGTGTATGAAATAGAGAATTGGACAAAACCACGAGGGTTGAAAGTATGCGCAGATGGTGACCCTCAAACAAATCCACAGTATCCACCCACTAATTTTGTATAGAAACTATCAACTTGATCTCAGTCAATTAAACCTTGAGAACACTTCTGAGAGGAAAGCTTCAACAATCTTTGTCAGTGAAGCGTTATATTTCCAATCAGCAAGCATTTAATGAACAAAATCAAACGAGCAAATAAGCATACAAGGTAATGAATCCCCCATCTTATTGAGAGTGATTGAGAGAGAGAGAGGGAGAGATTGTTGACTCTACATTGTATTAGAAGGTGGAGAAAAAATAATAAACAGTCTGTTTTCACATCTCTAGCTCTCATACTCTGCAATTGGTTCTGCCATTAGAGAGGCTGGTGCATCCAGCCTTGTAACAACTTCGGGTACTCCAGTAGAATCCCTTAGAATCTGTGTCAAAAACCAGGAAAAGACTCATAATTAATTTGATAATGTCTAACTTTCCCGGTTCATGTTCCTACATATCTGTCACAAAGCTAGCTGCTAATTCTTTGAGATTATCCTTTTCTTTCGCAAATGAATGATGTGGTTAAAATATAGATTTATGTCCATGCAAGGTATTTCTGCATGACCATCCTTTGGCAAAACAATACAAGTGATTATATTTCACAGGCTATACCTGTACCGAACACGTACCATATTATGTGTTGAATCTAAAATGGCTACAAGAGATGATAAGAATGGGTAAGGAACGAAGACCAAATGGACAAATTCAAGCTTCTTATAAGAAAGCCAGGAGAAAAGTTAGGAGACATCATTTATTATGTATGAGCCTTCATGACTCTAGGTAGATGGAGACATCCCCACCCATGATAGTTCTTCTAGTTAATAAGCACAATAGATAGTAGTCTAGAATTCATAAAGATTCTTTTCTTTTCTTTTTTACATTATCACATGAGAATGAAACATCACATGTACTTTTGAAATTTTCATATTCAATTCCTTTTGCAATTTATGCAAAGACTATTCTTGAGGTGCTAATGAAACAAAATTCAGATGGCAGATTAATCCTATATATATGCACTTTTCATCAACTTTTGCAATGAGAACACTTGGATGATAATCTAAGGACGAGATGCTTATAACTGCAAAATGATGTGATAAATTATATAAGTTGAATACTTACAAGTATCTCATCATCAAGATAAGAAATCATGAAGAGTCTCTGGAAAGTACTAGCTGCAGGCATAGAGAAATGAACTTAGCAATTTACAAATATCCAAGCATGAAAAGCACAGCATCATTAGGTATTATAGCCTTATAAACCCTGAAACTCGAGTTTCTTTTCATTCAAAATTTGTTGCATTGAGCAGGATATTAGAAGTAAATAACTCCCAGTACTATGAAAAAAAGAAAAGAAAATTAGAACTTCGAATCGAGATCATCATCCCATATTCCTAAATCAATTCCAAGGGACCCAATATATTGAAAGAGAGTGGAATTTCTAGACTCGTTACACTTAATGGATTAGAATTAATCTCCATTACTAATGACATCATAGTAGGTCTAAGAACAACACATGCACAGCACACATAAAATGTCTGACTATTTATCAGATGCACTGCAAGGTAAACTTTTTTAAATACAGTGTTCTAATACCATCCTTGGTATAGCAATGGAACACAATTCAGAAAAACACAAAAAACTGTAGAAGACTTTAATTGATGATTATTAAGTAGTAGATAAAGAACTAATCAATGATAAATTAAATAGAAAAACAGTTTTATTTGGAAATTCTTACATATCTACAAATAATTAGAAGCACAAATGAAAACTGTAGAGATGCATATGATATTCACAAACACCTCAGGATAGGTTTCCGACTCAAAATTTTGATTGTTTTTAAAGAAGATTGGCAGAAACATTGCATCTAATAGGCAGAAGAGCATAGAAAGAGTTAGACATCCTGAAATGTAGAACAGATGAGCAATGTGAATTTCAAGCTACAATTACAGCGTTATGAGTTGCTAGAAGGGAGCATCCCTAAAAAGTCCAGGACAATGGAAAGTTGAAGTTATTAGTCAAAGGGCTGGGGTACAGGGACAACAAAATGCCTGTCGCTTCAGACCTTATATGGCTTGAGGCCCAGAGATTCTCTATTCTTCTTTGCTGGCTAGGAAGAAGAATGCTAAATAAGATAGAAAGAAATGATCCAAATATCAAAATGCTTACATAGAGGAATTTTCAGCCCGCTAGAAAAGGCATCCCTAATAGAAACAGGAATCTGTTGGACTGTGCTAAGAGCCTGACCAAATGCACCTTTTAGCTGTTCAGGTACTGTTTCTTCAATGACTGTTGGTGTCTCAAGGATCCCTTCAACATATTCCTCTTTCATTCTGAGTGGTCCCTCCACTGTTAACTTGGAGGACAGAATGAACTTGCTTTCTATCTGCAGTACACAGAAGAATTCAAACCAAAGCTCAGAAGCATTAAACAAGAACAAACATAAATTTACAACGGTATCAACTGGAGGTTGTCTTCATCTGATCATGGTCGCTATATCAATTCCATGATATTTATGGTTTCTTCATTTCCATTACACAGATATCACTATCAGCAGGTATGTCATTATTATATATGTCAATTTAAGCAATAGTTAACTGTTCTCGATTACTATATATATATAAAAAAGCAATAGTTAACTGCAGGACACTAGTTTTGAGGTGTGTTTTGATCGTGCATAAATTTAGACCTTGGTTTTAACTCAACTAGCCAACATCTTCATGAAGTACGCATCTCAGTAAGATTCTGCTTGCAGTATGCAGGTATAAGAAACTTCTCCTTTATTTTTAAGAAATTTAGTGCAAGGATATTTTTCTAATTTCTTTCATTGATCACACGTTTTTGCAGATATTGCGACTAGGGCATTCAAAGATGGAAGGATACCGAGTATAATAGTTTCATATGTGCAGTAACCTTTGCATTTCCATCCTTAATCACCACGTCCATTTTGGACAAATTAGCCAAATTTGAAGGAAATCTCCTGCAACAAGCAAGACAATCAACTGCCATTCAAATTGACTAACCCAGTTGAAGTTAGGATTCCCATGTAAGACTATTGCAACAATAAAAATTATCACATTCCTCGTAGGAGTTAGAAAAGCATGAAAAATGAAATTTAGAAACAAAGACTCATCAATATGGTACTCACTCAAATATAAACCTGGCAGCAGATAATCCAGGGCTTCCGGCTCCAAACCACTCAAAATTCCATCGACCTTCCAAAAATGGTGACCTGTATATTGATAAACAAGTAAACATCTCACAAAAACAACATAGAAGCAAATTGAAGTGCTTTGTTAAGCACCTACGTAGTTGGTCGAGGTGTTGGATTAAGCCGCTCAAGACCAGTTATTCTTTCATTCACATCAATCCGCTGCATATCTGTTGTCTTTCCAGTGACCAGAGCTTCAAAGCCCCCAGAATCTTTGAACTATATCAATAGCATAGCATTAGACAAACATTAAAAGAAAACCTTAACAAACATCAAGAATTTCCAAAGCCATACAATTTACTGTTTCAATCAAACAAACTATAAATGATCAACATTTAAAGCAAGGGTATTGGTGTTTTCCATACAAATTATTGCATTAATTCTGTGAATTAGTGAATCAGGGATTCTTTTCGAAGCTTGAGAAAGCTTATGAAGCTTAGACCACTAGCTTGGAGTCATACTGATTACATCATTTGTAATGGCAAAATGGCATTCCTTTGGTGGGACAATTGGCGCCAAGGACCTATTGATCCAGGCTTTTGGGCAAAGGTTTATTTTTTATTCAAATATCCAAGAGAATGCAGCAGTTGCTGCTGTTATTCAAGGAAATGATTGGACATGGCTTCCTGGAAGATCTGAAGCAAAGGCAGAATTACAGACAACCATTTGTGGCATAATCTTTCCCTGTTCAGAACAAGTTTCATTGGCACAAACTGTTACGGGCCCTCTTGACACATTCCAAAAAACATGCTTTACAGCTCTATCAGCTGTCCTAAAAAGGCTGAATCAACAAACGAAAGAAAGATATATACAGGAAGAAGCATGAATCCTGTCCATTCCCTATGTAATCAAGCATCACAGAGCAAGAACATTCACTTATTTTTCTCATGTCCAAATGCAAGAATAATTTGCAAGGCAAATAATATTACATGTGGGATTGGGATACTAAATTTTTTCAGTCCAAGAATAATCTGAGAAAGAGACATTTGTGTATTTTGTTTTTGCTAAAATTCACATCCCATATTCGCATGGCTTCATGTATATGCTATCTTGAAGGAAATGAATCATTGGGGGGTTATTTTTTAACAAAGAAAACAGGTAGTGAAGGTTAATAGAATGGTTCGGGATATTTTGATCGGAGTCAACATTTTCTTTTTGCAGGAATTGGGGCTTGGCGCTCTTAGCTACTTCAGTTTTATACAATTGATTGTACAGCAACGTGTTTAGCATAAATAATAATAATAATAAAAAAAACATGTATATGCAGATGTCCATTCCAAAAAATTCAATTGCACACATAAATCATTAAATTGCATCGAATTTAACCTCAAAACAGAGAAACGAATAAAGTTTCTTATAATCTAAGGAAGAGGAGAGAGATAGAGAGTAATTACAGCGAGAAGCAGAGATTCCTTAGCAGCGAGTCTCTCCATTTCCTTAGCATAGGTTGCTGGAGATCCTCCTTGTACAGCCTGCTGTACCATAGCGGTGCAGGCCATTCTCCGGCGGATTCCCCGGTAGTCTGAGCTCCTCCGGCAATTCTCTGGTAACGTGGTCAAAGATTGAAACGAACAAAGCGAAGGAGAAAGGCGTGAGCGAAGAGCAAAGATTGGAGGACCTGAGCATCCCTGAATTAAGGAAGATGATGAAGAAGCCATAAATTTGAAGAGCAGCTGAGATTTTTCTTTCAGTACTGTCTATTGTCTTCGTCTGTTCTGTCATGGTTCGAGCAAGAACCGGTTTTTACTCCTTTTTTTTTAATCTTAAATAAATAAATTCTATATTTGAGAATACATGAAAACAGCAAACACGTTACATGTGATATAAGCAAATTAGAACTCAGTCCTTGTTTTTTATGCGAATAATGAAGTTAGTCCTTTGGGTTTTTTTCTCAATTTAAAAGCATGGGTGTTAAACTCGCCGTTGACGATAAATTAACTTAGAAAATCAGAGATGTGCTTAATTTCTAGTTGAATTATAAAAGATATTAACTGATTAAAATTTTAGTGACTTAATTAATTTAACTAAATCTAATAAAGTTAACACTAAAATAGATAAAAAATAATTATTTTAATAAAATTTATAAATTTAATTGATTCAGTAACCCATGAGTTAATTTAAAAGTTCAATAACTCGAGTTGTTTTCTAAATTAATTATTGTATTATATTTTATAATTATATTTAAAAGAGTTAGATATATAATAATTCCTGAATGATTTCTATACATTGAACAAATAATTTCTCTTTGTTTATTTTGTAAAAAAGGGGTTTTTTTAGGAGGATGATTTATTTTAACTTCCCTTAATTACCATAATCAATCATTTTTTTTTAATCAAGAACAAAAATCCAGCAACATACCCATCATTAACCCCAATTATCCTTTCATTTTTTTACAATAATTCCATGAAATTAAATCTATCAAAGTTCTAAAAGCCACCAACCAATTTTCACCATAATTCATTAACGACATTTTCGTTATCAACATTCACAATATTTGGTTGTTAGACGTATAGGAATTTAACATAAAGTGCTTTGAGCTAAAACAACTAATTTATTAATTTCTCGAAATTATAAGGATTAAGTTGCAATTTACTTGGGAGATTAAGTGAAAGGAAAGCACAGGCATGACGAGTGGAGAGGAGGAGATAGCGTGACAAAAGCGAGAGCTACAGGGTAAGACAAATTGTCATCTTGATTAAGATTAAGATTTTGTTCAACTAATAAAAATATTGGTTAATTTTATATAGAACATTGGCAGGAGCTCGGGCCCTAAAAAAAACATTAATGTTATGCCCACTTCAAAAAACAATTTTAAATTTTAGAACCAAAATATTAAAATTTAAGTTTTGATCCCTTCTAGAAAGACTTTGTTAATTTCAACCCTTTAAAAAACTCTCTTTGCTCTGCCTTTCCATTGTTTAATAGAGTATCTAATAATTATTTTTTAAAATTTTTTTATTTTAAAATATATGAAAATAATAATTTTTGATAATATTATTTTTACATCAACACATTAAAAAAATATAAAAAAATAATTATTTATTTTTTAAAAAACTAAAATTTAAAAAATATATTTTCTACGTTTCAAAGTAACTTCAAAATCATCTAAAAAAAATCATACAAAACTAGCAACAAAGGAATCCTCTTTTTGAACAAGTCATTAATTAAAAAGCAAAGAGAAATTCATTAAACTCCAACTGATAAAATCATCCCCATTTTTATGACATATTTTTGAAGGCATAGAAAAAATAAGAAAATGGAGATGCGGGGGATCGAACCCCGTGCCTCTCGCATGCAAAGCGAGCGCTCTACCATTTGAGCTACATCCCCGTTCGGTTGAGGATCTCTGTTGATAAATAATAATCCTTATAATGCCAGTGCACGAGGACTGTCATTTAAGGACCCGCTGCACTGATGGAGGGAGAGCCGAGTGAAAGTGCTGGGTGCTGCTGCTATTTGTTTCTGTTTTCCCGCCATGGCTGCAATGGAAATCGACACAAAGAAAAATCTTCAGAGAAAGCAATCCTCTTACCAATCCCTGGTTACTATCTCCCGTTATCTCTTCCCATTCTTCTCATGTTAAAACAAATACCAGTGGAGCTTCAAAGCTTCCTTTTGTTTTTTTTGTTTTCTCAAAAGTGTTGCTAATACTGCAGGATGAGACATTTGAGATTCAAAATGAGACGTACAGAGGTCAGCAATACAGTCAAATATACTTTGCTCGTCTTCACATGATGAGGACTCTGCTTTACTCTCTTGTTACCCATTGGAAACCCCATGTCCCTGGTATCTCTCTATCTTTCTTTTCCTTCTTTTTTTTGTTGTTGAATTGAAGTTAATTTTTGCATTTTTTGTTCGTTTAGGTGATTTGGGTTTTGATTTGTTGTGTGTTTTGAGCTTAATTATGGCATTAAATGTTCTAATTTTGGAAGAGGGGAGGAGTAATTTCTGGAATGGTTATCTTTTTAGAGTGAAGTTGGGGTCTTTGCGGAGATCTTTTATGTAGGTATCTTGTTATTTTGCTGATGGGCTGGTATGTAAGAGGGAATTCGTAAGTTATGCTGATATTTAAGGCTTAGGGTTTTAGCATTTGCGTTTCTTTTTTTCTTTGCCATTTCTTTTCTTTTCTTTTCTTTTCTTTTATGGGTTTTTGTTGATTTAGTTCATACATAATTTGAAAATTTTGTCATTGATTCTAGGATTTCAATGAAATTAGTTTGTTGTGAAGGTTTATGTTTGAGTTCGTGCACGTTAGGTCACTTTCTTGATGGGCACTGGCTAATTGTGCATGGTGTTGATAAATTTCCTGGGTGGCTTATTTTCCAAGTTTTTTCATTTCCGGCTTTTGTAAGGGTCTTGGATGTAGTTAGCTCGAATTTTTAATGATATGATAACGCTAAATGGTTTTAAGTTGCATGGAGTAGTTTTTCTTAGCCAGCTTCTTTTTGTTGCAGTTTGTACAGTTTTGGAATTGGAAGAAGGCAAGGAATGCATCATTGTTGGAACCCTGTACAAGCACATGAAACTTAAACCTTGCATTCTTGATGAATACTCGAAGGAGGTATGTGGTTGTTAATAATAATTTCATGATCTTATTATTTCTATTTTTTTCTTGAAATTGAGAAAAAAAATTAGGTTGCTAAGGTGTTTGATTTTTTTTTAAAACTTGAGTGCAATATGCAGAGATCTGCATTGCCTCTTGTCAAGCCTCATAACTTCATGCATCCAGATGATCATTTGGTTTTGGAAGATGAAAGTGGAAGAGTTAAGCTTGGTGGCACTGTGCTTTCACCTTCAGTATATGTCACAGGTATCTCTCATGCACGAAAAATAATAAACTCTTGTGAGATCGAATGCAGTTTGTTGGCAGATATTAGAGCAGCACAACTTCTTAATCTCTTTTTGGCAACAAATTGCTAAGGCCTGGTTGATCACTGTTCTTCTTGTCTTGCATTCATGCTTTTGTCATGCATTATCTGTTTGTGACATGAAAATCATGTGGTAATAATTCCATGCTCCTCATACTTTTGTTTTTAAACATAAATATATGGTTGGACTGGAATTGTGTGGATGACTAAGTTAGGAATAGTTCTCAAGGAACTATTTGTTTTCTACAAGTTGTTGAGCGATAATTTTTAATATTTGTTTCTCACACATGTTGATTTTGTGGTGATGTGATGCATTTGATAGGTGTTGTTGTCGCTTTGCATGGAAAGGAAACTGGTGCTGGTGACTTTATGGTGCTAGATGTCCTTGAAGCTGGTTTAGCACCACAGATAGAACCCCAACTTAAATCAAGTATGATACTGGCATCCATATTCGTGATTTTTTTTTCCTACCTGGATCAGATATATACATATCTTTCTATTTGTTGCTTATAAACGTCCCTATTCATTATGTCCTTTTGAAGATGTATTCATCTGCATTGTCATCTATTTGCTTTGGATCTAATAAAAGCTTCATAGAATTGAAAGATAAATTTTAAATTTATTGGCAAACAAATTGTATTTACAGAAGCATTTTGGAATTACTAACTAGCATGAAGTTTTTGTTACAAGAAGTTTTAACATACGAGAAATACATTTGGGACTAGTTTCACAAGTTATGACCTAAAAGATTAAAAAAGAAAACACAGTATAACTTAAAGATAAAAAAAAAAATGAGGATCAAAATCTCATTATCTGTTGAAACTTTGAATGTGAATTTCAAGCTGCTTCCTTAGTAGATGAATCACTTAATGCCCATTTCAATAATGTAGACTTTGACCCTTCTTAAGTTTGATATTTGGATTCCATTTCCCATGTTATCTTTTTGGAGCTCACCTTTTATTTTTCTTTGAGTAGTAAAATTGTCTTTTAGACTTAACACTTGTGTTTTCTGCAAGTATTGGTTTAAAGAATTCAATTCCAATTGTATACAGGAGAGGATAAGTATGTTGTTTTTATTTCTGGGGTGAATGCTGGGAGCAGCTTATCAAACCCTCTCCAATTTCAGCTTCTCGTGGATCATATGACAGGACATTTGGGAGATGAAAAGGTATTTGCAGTTTCTTGGTTTTTTTTTTTTTAAGGCTGGTCTGTTGCCTATCTTGCTTGCTTGAAATTCTTAACTGAACAGGAACAGGGTATTGCAGCAGAGATAGTTCATGTTGTGATTGCAGGTAATTCCGTGGAAATTCCCCTTGGTCTTCTAAATGGACAGGTAAGAGTTTTATACTTTTCCTGTCTCCTTTATCCAGTTGCAGTTCTGAAGTTCTCTTTTTCAATTTTTGTTTTATCTTTCCATAAAATGCTTTGTGCTATTATCTTTGTATTTTTCTGCCTCTGTGAAATTGTGTAAAGTGAAAGCTAGTGCTCTGCTTAGATATAAGAGTAGCTTCCCTGATAGCAGCTATGCTATTTTTGCTACATTGATTAAACCTGAATGAAATATCGATGGCTGCAGAAGGAGAGAGAGACTATGCTAATTAGCTACTATAAGAATTAACAACATATGTAGATAATTAATTCGCTTTATGGGTTGAAATATTTAGTGGGATTTATTTTTTTTCAGAATTGAACATCCTACATTGTGTCATGTCACCTAAACAAGATAACCATCTTTTGTCCCCTGGTCATTGGGCAGAATTTGGCTTCAAAGGATCAGTCTAGGCTCTCTGAGCCAGTTCAAGAGCTGGATATTTTGTTGACTCAGGTTGTTTTTGTTATTTTGACTATTATATTTTAGTTACCTTTTGTTGTCCCATTTTGTCTTTCATTTGGATCTGCTTATCATGATCACCTTGTTTAACACCTCTGTTTAGATTGCTGCAGGTGTGCCTGTGGATATCATGCCAGGATCCAATGATCCAGCGAACTTTTGTTTACCTCAACAGGTTTACCCTTTCTTTATCTTTTCCTTCTTTTGGGAATATATGTGCATCCTCACTTCAACTTATAAGATTTTTTTCTCTCTTCACTTCAGCCATTGAATAGATGGCTTTTCCCTGGATCCAGAGCTTATAACACTTTTAGGTCGTGTACTAATCCTCATTGTTTTGAGCTTGATGGTGTCAGGTAAGAAATGAGTGCATAATTCAACAGCGAGCTGTGATAATTAGATGCATTTTGACAATGTTTTTTTTTTCTCTTGTCCTTTTCAGGATTCTTGGAACGTCAGGTCAGAACATTGATGATCTTAAAAAATATTCGGAGGGAAAGGATGAGCTTGAATTTATGGAAAGGACGTTAAAGTGGAGGCATCTGGCACCAACAACACCTAACACACTCGGTAGAAACACCTGCTATGCTATATATTTATGTTTTAACAGCATAAATTTTAGCGATTGATTTTGCATTTTTTTTTTATACAAGCTTGATTGTTTGGATTCAAACAAAGACATCAGGAATACTTGCAATTAAAATTCAACCTTTTTTTTCATGAGCTCCAAGTTCAAGAATCCACTCTCAACAATGTTTTTCAGGATGTTATCCTTTCACTGATAGGGATCCCTTCCTGATTGAGAGCTGTCCTCATGTTTACTTTGTTGGTAACCAAGATAAATATGGAACTCGCATTTTAAAGGGTACTCTCTCATAATCTCATACTTAACAAATAAGGCAAAATAGATTGTGGTTGAATTTTCTCGCAGTTAAATTTAATGTTGAATTAATTGCAGGTTCAGAAGGGCAGTTGGTGAGACTTATTTCCATTCCTAAATTCTGTAATACTGGAATGGTGGTTGTGGTAAGTTTTTATATGTATTATATTTTTCCAGGGTCTGAAAAATTAAACCTGAACTTGTGTTACACAAGCTTTTATCATGCATGTTTACATGTGGATTCATGTCTTGCATTTGTTCTTTTCTGGATTTGGAGCACGTGGAAGACGTCCTCTTTCTGATTTACTCATTGTTTGTTTCTAAAATATATTATAACAACGACGAAGCCTTGATCACAAACTAGTTGTTGACTGGCTATATGGATCCTCTACACCATTCAACTCGATAACAAACCAAATCCCCACCAGCATCAAGAGGTTTTAAGTCCCTCAACACCACTTCCATCCATGTTAAAATAATATTTCATTTAAGAGAGAAAATAGCGCTTGTGCTAAAATGAGAAGAAAAGGTAGTCTGTTGCTTGATGTTAGTGCCACTGGAAGATCTAATCATTTTAATAATGCAACCTGCATTCGAGGATAGTTAAGTCACTTTATCTTTGTTTGCTCAACAAAGTTTGTCGGAAAGATGAAAGCAACAGAGATGGATTTAGTGGGAGAATAAGGAATGTAAAAATTGTCCGGGTTGCTCAGCTAGTATAATCACACTCTGCTACTAACAATGCTAAAATGACTCTAGTTTAGAAATATAAAAGTATATTACATTGTGCTCTGCTATAGTGCAGTCTTGGATTGCCATTCTTCTTAGCATGTTAAATTCTGGTTCATTTACGAAGTAGGAAAACTGACCAAAGAATGAGAAGAGAAATTGAGTGTTAGAAATTGGCGCAAGAATATAGTTTCATACCTTACTGTCATGAGATTGGGAGCACAAAATTTGTCCTTTTTCTCTTCCTGTCTGTTTTTTCTAAAATATTTTTTCTTTCCACAATATTTTCCAACAACTATAATTTCCATACGTTTTGCAGCTTAACCTGAGAAATCTGGAATGCCACACTCTTAGCTTTGGAACTCAATTCAGCTTATAAAAACACCACATGATGTATGACACTCTGTATTGCTTTAGGGACTAGAACTGCTAGGACTTTTTCATTGCCTCGTGCGCTATGTCTGAAGCCTTCATTGGAGTGGAGAAAGGTAAATTACTGCCACCAGTAGATTCATTGGACGATACATGATCATCGATAGGATGTGTATCTGCCAGCTGGTTCTTCATTGGTTCTCCAAAGGTAAATTATTCGTAATTTTGGTAGGCCTTCTTGTGAATTGTAAGGTCTTGTGTATTTTAAAATGTAGTTCAGCTTTTTCTTAACTTGAAAATTGAATTACTCTTTGCGGGGTCAGAATGAAATGCTATTGGTAATGCCATGGTCTAAACTTTGTTGTTAATGTGATGTTCAAAAGAGATACGCGAATTAGCTTTGTTTTTTGATAGGGCTCCGTGTAGCTTCATAAACCCCACTCCCTCGTTGAGATTGAACTTAAAGCTGCTTAGTTCTAGTTGATCGTTAAACAGATTCTGAAGCCATGGACTCAAAACGCTGCCTATCATTCAACTAGATGACCATTACACAGAAAGAAGCTAGTGGTCCATGAGCTCTTTTCTCTAAGCAGTTTGCCGATATAATGTTGTGGGCACAAGCGTTTTTATTTCTTTTCGCGTTGGCATGAATTATCCATGAATCAACTTTATTTTCTTAGAGGAAATAATTGTTCCTGTTACGTTAAAGTAAACAAGCCCACTTTTCAAAACCCTAATCCTGAATTAACCAGGCCATATATATGCTACTTGCAATTGTATCGGCAAGGAAATGGGTGGAGCGCATTTCTGCTTGGAATCAATGTAAATCTTATCATGTTCATGCACTAAATCACATGACAATGCCAATTTAATGTTCCATTAACCCCATTATTCCCTCCTCTAACGGCTATATTTCCTATTTCCATTATTCAAATCATTCCTCTGCCTCAACGGTCCATTTCTCACATAACACCAAAGTCACTACCCTACAAAAGCAGCTCCTCCATATATGCACATTTCCCTTTCATCAAAATGCATCCAGAGCCCTCTCTCTCTTCAAAATGGACGCTGCTAGTGATAACTCTAGTAGGACTACAACAGTTCAACACATAACCAAGAAATCTTCAGATGTTTTGCTAAGGAAATTTGCAGAAATGAGTGGTGACGACGACGATGCTAACGAGGCTAAGAAATTGGAGTTGGCAAGGGTGTTAAGAAGGAAGTCAAAAAGGAGGAGGACAAGAAGGGTTATCGAAGGTGGCAACTCATGCGAAAGTCCATCGCACTATAATTCAAGTTCTACCTTAGTGGAGAGGAGGTCACTTCTTGCTCCAGTGACAAGAAAATCTGCACTGCTGAGGCAACTTGAGATTGGAAGGTCACAGCTTAAAGCAAGGGATATCAAGAACAAGTCAATCTTGGCTTCCATTAAAAAGGTAAGACATTATAATCATATTCATAATTCTCTAGCCATTCATCATTAGAGCAACATCTCCTTTCAGCCCGACATGTTTATTTCACTAATTACAATTTCTTGCGATGTAGACATGGCGCAAGACTTTAGATGGAGCCTCAAAAGTACTCTTAGAGAAGCATTGCAGTAGACATAGGCGTTTGATCAACGATCTGGTGTAGCCTGTGATAATACATCAGCAATATTATTCGTTTCCATGTGGACATATAATCAAACACAGAGAGATCAGGTCATGGGCCCTCCAAAAATCACAGCATGCTAACTCCACAATCTCAAGAGTCTTCAAAAGTTCATATGTCCTTGTCAACTCTTCTTCGTTCGATCCATTGGCGAGTTCTTTGTTTCAATCACGTGTGAATATAAGAGCTAACCATCTCTAATCTATGATTATATAATAAGGTGTTTTTCTAATTTAACTTTATATGTTTAATTGAGCTAATTTTATTCTTATATATACATTAATTTTTTAATTTAACATCTTAGTGAGGTTTTTAGACCAGTCTATAACGATTAGTATGTCAAATGCACTTGATTTAGAAATTTAACACGTATTTAAACTTAAACTTATAATTACATGTAGATTACATAGCTGATTTTGATTTTGATGAGTTGGCTTGAAAATGTCATCCGAATAATAGATTATAAACATAATATGTATTGAAATCAATTGTAAATATAATAACATATTAAAGAAATACTCTATTTTATAAAAACATATTATGCTATGTAATCTAAGTAATCTTTTGAGAGTGCGATGGTTTTTGCTTTTAAATATTTTTTAAAAATATGTTTGTCTTTAAAGAATATTAAATTGATATTTTTTTAGTGTTGTTTAATGATTTTAATGTGTTTATGTCAAAAATAAAAATTATTTTAATACATTTTCAAGCGAGCACCACAGTATTAAACCCATATTAAATACAATCCCTCACTAAACTATCATCTAGTTTAGTATGCAAGAGTGTGGTCAAATTGCTAGTAGCTAGATTTATATTAAAAGAAACTAAAAAGATCTTTTTGTTATTATTGCTTACCTACATGGATAACATTATGGATTGTAATAATATTTTTTTAATTTTTAATTTGATCATCAAATTTTTATTTTACGTGATCTAACCCTTTTGAATCTAAATTAGCACTCAATTGCAAGTTCTTTTAAGGAGAGGGGTTGAATTGAAAAACAGGAAACTGAAGCAAAAGAAACGGATTGAATAAAAGGTGGATTTAAAATTTATTTTAAAAATTTATTTTTATCCTCTATCTTTTTGAACTATTAGGTAACAGGTCCCTGTGATTTTTAAAAAATCAATTTTGACACCGAACTATTAGGCAGTTATGTTTAATGAATTTTTATAAGTAAATTCATTAAACACAACTAGATAAATTATCTACATTATAATATTAAATATTTTAATTTATGTTTTTTTTTAGTTTTTTCAATTTTATTTTTGTTTATTATTGATGACTTCTTTTTTTATTTATTTACACCATGGTTATTAATCAAACTAATCAAGATTTATATAAATAATCAAATTTCTTTTATTTCTTTGAAAAACACAAGCGTATCCTAAACTATTTTTTCTAGTTAAAAAATATTTAATACAACCGTGACATCACGTGTGCCACCAATCTAGAAAAGTAGTAATGGCTAGAGCACAAAACTCCGACTCATCGGAACTACTCATGGCTAGGGAATCATTGAACAACCTGTGCTAGCACATCTTGAAAATGACCACACCACACCATAGAAACCCACAACCATGATTCATCTGATAATGTGGAGTGGGGCCTTGGGTCTTCTCGTAGTGGCCGTGGCGCCAACAACGCAGCCATATCATTGGTAACTCTTAGTTAGAAATAGGTTGAAGATGAGTAGGAAAAACTAGCATACAACGACTCTCATGTGATCCAAAAAAGCCCACCGTCACATGTCTCAGGCGTTGCCCTGCTCTTTTGCTTATCTTCTTCCCTTCTACTGATACAAACAGGAAAGCCGTAGTTGCCATGCCACCCTCTCTACCACACACGTCTTGCATCCTTGCTTTGGATGGTTGGGATTGCTTTGGCCATGTTATGCCAGCCACTCCTCTCCTCCTCCTCCACCTAATACTAGCCACCTCCTCATTGGACTGTGTTAAGTCTAGAAACAGCCATAAGAGTCCAAGTGAGACTTAGGTTTACACCATCTTGAGCTGCTGAGAATTTCTTGCTTAATGATTAAGGATCACGATGATATGCATCTTGTGGTAGGGCTTTGCAAAAACCAGCCTAGTGGTAGTGATTTGTTAAATTGTGTTAGTGTTTTAAGATTCTAAAAAAATAAATGATAAAGGAAAGAAATGTGTTTGTTTTTTCTGTAAATGTGTTTGCATCTCTAAAATGATTATTTATAAACTTCTGGCAATGAAAATTTTAGTTTTATAAACTTAGAACATTTTTGTTTTTTTCTGCTGACTTCTTTTAATTTATATATTCCAGTTCTTGGCAATGCCTACCAGTTCTTAGCAACAGAGACCATCTCAGTTCCAAGTTTTGAAGGACTTGTGCCGCTTTGGTTTTTTTTTTTTTTATTATTATTATTATTATTATTATTTTATTAATATAAATATCTAGTTTATGTGTATTTTAATTAATTTTATAAATTCTAAAATTAAGGATGATATAAAACTCTAAATTATAATATTAACAACCACATTTTAGCTGCTTTTATTATTATTTCTATTGCTGTTGTCATTGTATTACTGTACATTGTTATTAAACCAGGCCGGTGAGTAGACTGCAATCCGGCAAACTTGTCTTTTACCCCGCCAAGGTGTCTAAAAAAATCAAACCACACAACTGATTTTTTTAAATGAAATTTTTTAAATTTATAAATTAAAATTAAAATCAAAATAAATTAATTTATTAAATTTACGATTCGGGTTTTAAACGTGTTTAAGATTATAATAAATATTATTTTTTAAAGTAAATTTTAAAAAATATAAATTAAAATAATATTTTTTTATATTTTAAAATTTATTTTTAATATTAAGAAATCAAAACAATATAAAAATAAAATAAATTAAATTTTTTTTAAATAATATTGAATAGTAAAAACAAATACGGCCCAAGTCTACGAGGATGGTTTAATAAATATGTTATTATATAATGGAATAATAATAAACACAACAGAAGGAAAAAAAAATTAAATGAGAAAAATACTAAAGAGATTGTCAACTTTCCTCTCTGTAACTCTCTCTTTCGTCTTAACTAGCCAAAAAGTCCAGATCTTTCTCCACTCTCCCTACCTCCCTCCCCCTCTCAGCCGAAGTCAGAATTCCGTACTCTTCAATCTCTCTGTCTCTCACTCTGCAACATGATCCATCAATTTTTTGTAGTTTCTTTTTTCTTGGAGTAATACAATCTCACTGTTCTATTTACGTTGGCTTGTTTTGATCCCTTTCTTTTGTGGTTTCTCTCTCAAAGTTCCAATCTTCACTGCCCAGATCTTGAATTCTCTCAATCCATGCAATATCAAGGCCAAAATCTTTAAAGGGTCGTTTTATTTTTTGATTAAAAAAAGTGGGTTTTGTTTTGTTTCTCAATAGGAAATGAGGGATGTTGTCGTGGCTAAAAAGGATAGCAATGGCTTGTTGGAGACCGGTGAGGCGATATGCACGTATGAGCAAGGATGAAATTTTAAATGATGATGATGATTCTGCTACTCCTGACTCTCTTTTATGGTCTAGAGACCTTGAGAAACACTCTTTTGGAGAGTTCTCTTTTGCTGTGGTTCAAGCCAACGAGGTTATTGAAGATCATAGTCAAGTAGAGACTGGTCGTGATGCTACTTTTATTGGTGTTTATGATGGGCATGGTGGACCTGATGCTGCTCGGTTCATATCTGACCATTTGTTCTTAAATCTCATGAGTGAGTGTTTTTTTTTTTCACTGTTTGTTTGTTATTTTCTTAGGTTTGTTCATGTGCTTAGGTGTTGAGTTGAATTTGACTTTCGTGATATGGTTGGTAGTTTTATGTATGGTGTTAATGTAAGTGGATTTTGTATGCTTTAGAACAAGTTTGGATTGTTTATGTTAGTTTCATTGACTTTTTTTTTATGAAATTGATTGGTTTCTGAGGTTTGGTTGGGCGAATTTGTTAACCTTTGTATTTGGTGCTAATCTGAAAGGAATTTGTACTTCTCTTTGATACAATTTTGTTGGGTTCTCTACGAATTTGATTGTTGGTTTTTTGGGAGACGAATTGATTTCTTTTAAGTGTTTGTTGCCAACGTCAACTACTTCTGGTGTTTCTTTACATTAGTTTTTGGGGTCAAGTTTAGTATTTGGAGGCAAAATTTTGGAGATCTATGGTAAGAATGGTTTTCATATTACGGTTATGTAAATGGATGCTTCTTCAGGACAACCCTGCTTTTTTGAACATGCCCCCTTCTCTGGTTGCTTGATCTACTAGATAATGGTGTGATTACCGAAATGGAACATAATCCGTTGTTCTGTAGTTGCTCGTGCACCCTTTGTTCATTTTCAGGAAAAGAATTACATAAAGGGAAGTATTTACTAACATTATAGTAACTATTATGGCTTGTGTTTCAATAAATGTTTTTCCAGGCAACGTTCTCTATGTGATGAACCTTGAGCAATTATTAATTTGCAGGGCACGCTAAAGAAAGAGGAACCATCTCTGAAGATATCATTAGAAGTGCCTTCTCTGCAACTGAGGATGGGTTTCTTACTCTTGTCCGTAGGTCATGTGGAATAAAACCATTGATTGCAGCAGTTGGATCTTGTTGTTTAGTTGGAGTTATCTGGAGGGGGATGCTATATGTTGCTAATCTCGGTGATTCTCGAGCTGTAATTGGTTCTCTAGGTAGGTCAAGTAATGTAGTTGCTGAGCAGTTGACCAGGGATCATAATGCTAGCATGGAAGAGGTTAGACAAGAACTCAAGTCCTTGCATCCAGATGATTCGCATATTGTTGTTATGAAGCGTGGAGTATGGCGTATCAAAGGCATCATTCAGGTTTGCTTTGATTCTTATGATACCAACTGCGTTCTCGCTTTGAATTTATGATTAGTATTCAGGGTCTCTCCAGTTTGTTGTCGCTTAAGGTTGTTTTTCAATCTGGAAAATTTCCTTGCTTCATTAAGCAAGTGGGTAGAAATTTTGGTGTTTATAATTTATCATTTGTCTGGCTAAGGGTTTTACATTTTTTTTACATAATGCAGTCTAACAATGCTAGAAAAGTCGGCTTTTTTAAAAAATTATCTTCGATTGCATTCATAAACAATTCTGGTTCATGCTTACTTCACTAATGATTCTGAAATATTTTGGGAAAATGATAAAGAGATGCTGGAATATACAAGTTTGTAGTTCTTGTCTTCGTCAAAATCCCTCCCTCCCTCCCTCCCCTTTTCAGTTTTCCAGCAAATCATTTTCTCTGGATTATCCCGATTCACACAGCATCAGGTTTTTTTTATATGATACTCATCTATATTATTATTCCAAATAAATTGACTAGCAAAAATTTTTAAAGCTCTGTAGGATAAGGTTTCCCTAGTAGATTTCTAGGCTGTATAGTCTTTAAAGTGTTAAATGTCCTTAAATTGTGTTGCATGTTGAAAACCAATATAAGATGATTAGGAATCCATCTGTGCGGTATTTTCTTGAAACCATACATTTACCTAGTTCATCACACTTGGAGGAAAAATACTTGATTAACTGATCTTTGCAAGTAGAGGTTTGCCACTTGGAAGCATCCTCATAATGAGACAAAATCTAAATATGGTAGCCTCTTTGTGGAATTCCTATTTTGAGGAGCTGTGGAATAAAAGAGCAATATTCAAATGTGGCTGAATTTTCTTTTGTCATTTCACTATCATATGAGATGAAATTCAACCTTTCAGAGTATATATGTTGCATGTGTATCTTACATTCTAAGTTCATTGTACAAGCTACCTATGATAAGAGAACTTTTTTATTCAAATTTATTTTATCCCAAAGTTAAAATGATTTTCAATTGCCTGTTAGATTTTTTCTGTTTTTCCCATGCATATCAGTCAAATTTTTTTCCAATTATTAATGAGTTATATTTCCTGTTGGTTTCTCCTGATGAATTGTTTAGGTTTCTAGATCTATAGGTGATGCATACTTGAAGCGGCCCGAGTTTTCTCTTGATCCTTCTTTTCCACGATTTCACCTCCCTGAACCCATTCGCCGGCCCGTGCTAACATCAGAACCATCCATGTATACAAGGGTTTTAGGACCCAATGATAAATTTGTCATATTTGCATCTGATGGGCTGTGGGAACAACTAACAAACCAGGAGGCAGTTGAGATTGTGTGCAATAATCCACGAGCTGTATGCATTTAGCTCCCAGCTCATTTCTTTTTGACCTTTTTAACTTCAAGTCACTGATATTTTCCTCCTATTATCTTTGAATGTCAGGGAATTGCTAGGAAACTAGTCAAAACAGCTCTAAATGTGGCAGCTAGGAAGAGGGAGATGAGGTATGATGATCTTAAGAAGGTCGATAGGGGGGTCAGGCGTTTTTTTCATGATGATACGACAGTAGTTGTGATCTTTATAGACCATGAGTTGCTAGGGAATAGTACATCAGCACCAGAGATGTCAGTACGAGGGTTTAACAACACTGTTGGACCATCAAATTTTAACATTCTTCAAGGAATTGATGAGAATGCCCGGTCCACTATATAAACGAGCATCATTTGAATTGTGCAGTCTAGTCAAAGAAGAGTTAAACTTGGCAAGTTTCTGTTGTCGTTCCTTTTCTTTTTCCTTTTCTTTTTTGCCACATTTTACTATATTAGTTTTGTTCCCTCGCCTTTTTCTTTTCCAAGTTTTTGTGGGCCGTTGAGCCTGATTTCTTTCACTCTGATGCTATGCTCCATGTTGAGAATTCTTATGAGGGGAAGCTACAGATTTTTGGATTTAACATGTGGACTCTGTATACACCTGAAGTTTGTACTATTCATTCGCAATGTTATTAAAAGAGTGTTTGTCTGGTTAATTTCCATTGATTCTATTGTTGCAGTAGGTCAACCTAATGGAGTGATTCGTAATATTTCAAACAAACAATAATGAATGATTAAAAAGCATGATCCGAGGACAATAATTAAGAATGAAGTTTATGATTCTCCAGGCCTACCTTTTTAGTTTTTACTACTCTACTACTAGCCAACCTTCAAGCTTCCAGGGCATTTCCAGTATTCAGGTTCTGCATGTAAATGCAGTTCTGACCATAATCCACCCGTGCTGCAATGGCTCCTCCTGGCATGGTTGTGTAGTTTTCAATTTACTCTATGTAGTGACAAGAAGTCGTGCCAGTAAATATTTTATACCGAAATAGCTTTCATTTCAAGAGCACAGATCTTGCTAGCATCGCACTCTTGTTGGACCATCCACAATCGTGTGTCTTAAGAGATGCTACAGAAACGCCCATTGTTTATGGCACTATTACTCTTGCTGAGTTTATTTCTATTAGCATATCATCAACACGTTCTATATTCAAAGTCGAAGCATGTGATGTTTCATATAAAACTCAGAAGCAGAAATGGCTAAGTGGATTCGCTTTCTCAGAATAACAGTTTCTGCTCCTCGCCGAGCCTTTAGTAGACTTCAACGTATCATCAGCAACATCCTGCTTGTTTTGTGTGTATCATTATTCACTCAACGCGCAAGCATTGTTGGCAGATGAACCAGAAAGTAAATAACAAGTCCAACAAAAAATCTCATCCACCAAAAGTAATGATGCAAGAAGAACTGAGTTGCTAGTACGCATGAATATGAATATAAGTACTGGTTTTATTTAATAAAAATTTCTTAAAGAAACAATAAAATAATGAATCTGAAATTAACCCAAACCAAATCAGTTACATTACACAACTCTTCTACAAATCCAATAACAAATTAAATAATCGAATCTTAAATTTGATCCCCTCAACCTCATTTTTGTTGTCCAGACATTGACGGAGCAAAACACAAAAAAAAAAGAGAGAGAGAGAGTGAAAGAGGTGACGAAATGCAGACGATAACTTTGCAACCACTTGATTAGAAGCCTTCTGTAATACAAAGTGTATATAGTATGTATTTGTCCGAGAGCCTCTTGCTTTGCATGATTAAAAGCACTTCCTGTGGACAATTGATGGCCCAGACTCATCATACTCAGCCTTTGCAATCCACATCTGCACTCAAAAGAAAGTAAATTTCTCCAATCAGATTGGAAAAGCACAGTACAAGAGTCGAGTGCTTGAATCCTGATTATGGTAGATCAAGAACTCGGATACAAACTTCTGACAACATTGCGTCTCTTTGAAGCTTTGCTATCATTCTAGTTTACTCCTTCCAATCATCACATAAAGATTCATGTTCTTAAGCATGTAACGTATAATAACACTAAACAATACTGCTAAAGCATAACATTAAAGATACCAAAACGAGTAGAATAGGTTAGAGTTCAATTCTGTTTGCAGCTCAAATCTAATAAATAGACACAGTACCTGCTGGAAGGTGCTGAGGGATGCCAAAATGGAACCTCCTATCCAGACACTGTACTTCCTTTCAGGTGGTGCAACCACCTTAATCTTCATGCTACTAGGAGCTAATGCTGTAATTTCCTTGCTCATCCTATCAGCAATGCCTGGGAACATGGTAGAACCACCACTGAGGACAATATTGCCATAGAGATCCTTCCTAATATCGACATCACACTTCATGATAGAATTGTATGTTGTTTCATGTATGCCAGCAGCTTCCATTCCTATCATGGATGGTTGGAAGAGGACTTCAGGACAACGGAAACGTTCAGCTCCAATAGTGATAACCTGCCCATCTGGCAGCTCATAGCTCTTCTCAACAGATGAGCTGGTCTTTGCTGTCTCTAGCTCTTGTTCATAATCAAGAGCAATGTAGGCTAGTTTTTCCTTCATGTCCCTTACAATTTCACGCTCTGCTGTGGTTGTGAAAGAGTAGCCACGCTCAGTCAAGATTTTCATGAGGGCATCAGTGAGATCACGACCTGCCAGGTCAAGACGCAGAATGGCATGTGGGAGGGCATAGCCTTCATAGATGGGAACTGTGTGACTCACACCATCTCCAGAGTCCAGAACAATACCTAGCAACACATAGATCATGAAAAATGTTATTTCACCTAATTTATCTCCACAATTAAAGATCCCTAATGTAAACCACCAAGCTGGATTACCTACATGCTTGTCAAAGACAGTTCTTTGGTTTTCATGATCATGATCCCTGTATATATCATATAAAATTCCCCAAAACCAAATGTGATTATGACCAAGGGTGAAAAATAGATCGTGTTAACTTACAAATTAGAAAGGTTTGAGAAGTTATCCAGGACATTCCATTTTTTTATCATGATCTAGATAAATTTCTTTCCTGAAATTTATTTTTTCAACCAATCACTAAAATTCCGCCTCATTCCGAAAACTTCCAATGCAACAAGCCAATAACAATATTTTTTCCATTCATCAGTTTGAACATAAAAGCAAATAGAGGATGGACCATATCACTCACCAGTTGTACGACCACTGGCATAGAGGGAAAGTACAGCCTGGATAGCGACATACATTGCAGGAGTGTTGAAGGTCTCAAACATGATCTGGGTCATTTTCTCACGATTGGCCTTGGGGTTAAGAGGAGCTTCTGTAAGGAGAACTGGATGCTCTTCAGGAGCCACACGGAGCTCATTGTAGAAGGTGTGATGCCAAATCTTCTCCATATCATCCCAGTTGCTAACGATACCATGCTCAATTGGGTATTTCAAAGTCAAAATACCTCTCTTTGATTGAGCCTCATCGCCAACATAGGCATCTTTTTGACCCATGCCAACCATCACTCCAGTGTGGCGTGGGCGACCCACGATGCTTGGAAAAACAGCCCTTGGTGCATCATCCCCAGCAAACCCAGCCTGAGATTTCCAATCCAAATCAGTAATCACAACCAATATCACTGTAAGAATCAAAACTTTAAAATCAAAAGTATATCACAAATTCACAAACAAATCTAGCTAAATACCTTGACCATTCCGGTACCATTGTCGCAAACAAGAGGCTGAATATCCTCACTCTCTGCCATTTCCTCTCACCTGCCACGTTCAAAACGCCACCTTACATTAAAATGCTATACAAATTGGGAATCACGACAATTTAATGCACGATTTTGACAAAAAGAGCATGATGATCCCAATGGAAAGCAAAATAAAAGGATCCCATTTCCTTTTTACAAATCATAATCAAAATCTGAATGTTCATTTTGTAAAATCACATCAAAGATCAAAACTTTAGCAATGCTAAATCACAAAATAAAATTAACCCACATTTAAAGATCAAATCTTTTAATGGTTTGACACAATGATGTTATAATCTGAGCTAAACCCGGATCAGAAAGAAGAAGAATTTTGAAATTCAAACAGCATACCGTTCAGAAAACTGAATTGTTCTTTGTGTTTCTTTCTTCCTTCGCTGTGTGTGAGCGTTTGTTCAAGGTACCCGCCCTCTTGTTTTAAAAAAGGGGAAGATGTGAAATGAAATTTCAGCCTCGGATGAAATTCAACTTAAATGAACTTCAAATTTGCTTTGGGATGATCTTGGCCGTTGGTTTCGAGCATCTGATCTACGGACCCCATGACGCGTCATGCTCATTGTGTACACAGCTGGCTCGCTTTCGGTTGTTTTATTTGTGTGGACGGATATGCCCTTGATATTTGTTAAAATGCCTCATGTGGCCTCTCGTCCTTGGCCAAGGGCATGTTGGTCAGGCAAGCCTTTAGTTGTGGGATTTTTGTTAAGGTTCTTGACCAATCTCTCAAATCTCAATTTGACCATTTCATTGCTTATCATTCATGATTAGTATTGTGTAATTTTTTTTTAAATAATGTATTTTAACATTAAAGATTCATCCATATATGATTAAAATATTTATTTAGCTTTTGTGTTTTAAATAATATAAAAAAATATCAATTTTTATCTTAGTTTCATATGCTAAGGTATAATTTTTTTTCATTTTAAAAAATTAAAATACTACTACTTTCAATTACAAAACTTATCAATGTAACTAAACCCTAATATTTTTTTTTCTATTTTAGAGATATTCTGAAGTATTTTTCTAAACAAGTGGGAATAAAAAGGTAAAAAAAAAATGAAATTTAGCTAAAAAAAAATAGGGCATTCCCATCCTAAATTCATTGCATTGTCTTTGACCATGTTTGCCTTCCTTTTTTTCACAGGACAGTTGCCTTGCTAGTGGTGGTAAGTTGAGATTAGAAACCCTGTTAAACAGGAAATCGTGATTAGTGTTTTTGGAATTCCATAATTACCCTTCTCAATTATAAAATTGATAAAAATGGAGGCATGGCTGTGGCATTTCAGCGCCGAGGGGTAAATTAGTCCTTGAAAAAGGACCCCGCTAAAAAAAGCAAAATTTTATAATCAAGCAGACCTCTTTTTCGTTATTATTTCATAGGAAAATAAAAGGGAAAAATAAAAAAAATAAAAAGGAACTTTAATTGCCAACTCAGCATTGCTTTTCCAACTGTCTGGAGATCATGTCGGTGTGTCTTTTCAGGTGTTGTCATGCCCACCACTACCTGTCAATAACACCCTTGATTTTCGCTTCCTAGCAACCGAGCCGTCGTTGACTAGATGAATCAATCAAGGATCCGACGGCTGACATTGTATCTTGCTAAATGAGGCATATGATGTGCCATGCATAACAAACACAACGTGGGACAGATTTATGGTTGACCACTTTTTAATTAATCAGCCGCTAATTGTGGTTGTATTTTCTTTAATTAGAACAGGAGAGGATAAAAATGCTGGCTGCTTTCCTTTCTTTCCTCTTCCTTTTTTCCTTTTTTAAGAGGGCAATAATATATCCCTCCTCTTTTTTAGCTACAATAATGGTGGACTCTGTTAAAACTTAAAAGCATGGTTTCTTAATTTAATTTTTTAAAAAATTAAAAAGATATTATTCTTTAAAAAAATCAAGTTTTTTTTATTAACTCGTCTTGGCTCGGCTCGGTTTCAAGTTAGAAGGTCACTAATTACCTTTTAATCTCACTAATGAATGCTTTAGAATTCCTGCTTAAAATGATTTAGAACATGTAATCATCCTTGAATTGTAATACAATTTATTGGAACCACCTGAAAATTATCATACAAGATATAAGTCAATAAATATCTTTAATTACTCAATATAATTGACATTACTCGGTCAGTATTTTTAGATGAACTAGATTTTACTCAATGTAATCAACCTGGCCGGGTAATAACCGGGTTCTAACATTTTCGACGGGATAAAAAGCTCTTCGTTGGTTTTCCCCTCATCTTCATAATTCACCACAGGAGTACATCCTTAAACAGGGCCCCCCTGGTTTTCATGGGTTCACCAAGATCCTCCTGGGTTAAGAACAAACTTGTTAGTGGAAACCTAACAGAAAACACAATTTAATTACTTTAATTATAGCTAGCATTGAACAGCCAAGCATGATTAAACGAGCAAGTGAGGTTTAATTAACTTGGATGCCTTCGTGCATGTGAATAACCCTCCCTTTTTCAATCACTGTCATGATCGCAAGTTTTTCTGGCCCCCGCATGCAAAATTACACTTGTTTCTTTTGAGTATGGTCGCCAGTGATCCAGCTATATGTTGCAGGAAGATTACACTTCTTTTCTTGAAAGTTGACGACAGAGACCTTTTCTGCATATGGCTGTTAAGAAAGTGCTTTCATGTGCATCTCATATGCCATGTTTGTGTTTGTCTCGTCACTTATGT